>Ga0209536_100001608_pt1 | contig 37103 bp, 34 predicted proteins | sample DeeMarSeWOR28_12_FD_187461 | JGI IMG/M metagenome (GOLD analysis project Ga0209536, IMG submission 187461) | Marine sediment microbial communities from White Oak River estuary, North Carolina - WOR-2-8_12 (SPAdes) (version 2) | ecosystem: Environmental > Aquatic > Marine > Intertidal zone >... | reverse complement strand
GCCGCCGACCTGCACGCCGGCGTTCAGCACCAGGATGGCCGGCGCCACACCGAAAGCAATCAGGTCGGCCATCGAGTCGAACTCGGCGCCGAAACTCGAGGTTGCCTTAAGTATGCGCGCGGCCACCCCGTCCATCGTATCGAGCAGGCCGCACCAGACGATCATCCAGCCGGCGAGCTCGAGATACTCCCGCCCCCCGAGCTGCGTCGTTACAATGGAAGCGATCCCGAGCAACAGGCTGGCCGCCGTGAAGCTGTTCGGGATGGTGTAGCGGAGGACGTTATTCAAGAGCGGCGCAAGCCCGTGCGGCGGAACCGCCGTCCATTCTGCACACGGCGGGCGATATTATCCAGCCGGCGGTCAGCCGCCGAACGGGGAACGAAAGCCCATGCCGCCGCCGCTACCGGTGATTCCCATCGGCCCGCGCGGCAATACCAGCTGCATCCGCTGGCCATTACGCTCGATATCCACGATCACGTCCTCCCCGGCCTCGCCCGAAAAGGCCATCGACCTCAGTTCGTTCATCGTGAATATGCGCTTCCCGTCGTAGCTCAGGATCCGGTCGCCGGGCCTGAGGCCCGCCCGGTTCGCGGGCGATTCGCCAATGACCTCGCGGACGGTCACCGACGCCTGGCCGCCCTGCGCGGTGAGGTATTTCTCGTACTCCGCGTCGCCCAGGCGCGCGCGCAGGTCCGACTGGTTTTCCGATGCCCATTCCCAGGGATTGAAGTTCTCGCCTTTCTGCCGGGCCTCGAACTCGGCCTGCAGCGCGGCCATGCGAATCTCGTCCTCGAGCTCCAGGATCTGCGTCGCCCGGGCCTCGGTAAAGCCGCCCGCAACGAGCTGCCCGATGCGCATGTCGTCCCGGTCCTGCTTGCGCGCGCCGCGATCCCGCCGCGCCGCCTGCTGCATGCGCGCCTGCTCCCGCGCCTCGCTGCTCTCGGCAAGGGTGCGCAGCAGCTCATTCATTTCCGGAGAATCCAGCCGCTCGAGCTCGGCGTATAGCACGTGCAACTGCTCTTCCAGTACCAGGCGTGCGTCGCGCTCGCCGGCAACGGCCTGCTCGAGGGCGGCGATCCGGTCCTCCAGCGGCGCGGACGCGTCGAAGCTACCGCCCGCATTCCCGGATTCCGTTTCCTGGGTCGGCACGGCCCTGCCCGTCCATGCGCCCGCCGCGAATCCCGCGGCAAGACTGAATACGATCGCAAGAATGGTCCTGTTCATCAGAGCGCCCTCTTGTTCGGTCCTTACGGGTCGATCCTTTACCTTACGGGTCGGACCAACCCAAGTGCATGATCAAGATAGCTTTTGACTTCATTTCACACCGCTTGGTGCGGCTAATCGGTCGTTTTTTTGCCTGAAATCGAGTGTGTGCAAGTCTCACGAAGGCGACCTGCTGGTTGTGATTTTCCTGCCAGAATACGTCGATTAAGCCTGTTTTAAGTCGCCTTTATGAACAAAAACTCAAAGTTATCAATGAATTAACTCGGTCCGACCCAAAGGCCCCTGCTTCCCGCCCCCCGGCTACTCCGCGTAGCGGGCGGCAATGACCTCGGCGGGGCAGGAACTGCCCGAGTAGGGGCCCAGGCCGGTATTGACGCTGGCGATCGCGTCCGGCGCGATCGCTCCCGGGATAGCCTGCCTGACGCTTTGCACCTGCCCGCCGGCATCCGTGTAACGAACTTCGACGAGCACGCCTTCGATCGTCCACGGCGTCGTATTCTTCACGGATACGACGAGATTTCCCGCGCTGTCCGCGTCGCAGCGCCGCGGTATGACCTCGCCCGGGCTGCGGGGCAGCCGCAACCGCTGCAGCTTGTGGGTTGCCGCCTCGCCGATGTCTCCGCCGCTCTGCGCCACGATCGCGTAGTGTTCCATGGCTTTCTCGTCGTTACCCTGCTCCGCCTCGATATCGCCGAGCACGTAATGCGCGGGCCCGGTCGGCAGCATTTCGATGCTGCGCTCCAGGTCGGTCTTCGCGCCCGCGGTCTGGCCGAGCTCCCTCCTGGCGAGACCCCGCCGGAGGTAGTAGTAGAAGTAATCGTCACGCCGCTGGATCGCGCTGTCGTAGTTCTCGTTGGCCATATCGTACTTGCCGTCCACGGAGCGAATATCGCCGCGCAGCGCATAGAAATGCCCTTCGTCGGGAAACAGCTTGATCGCTTTTTCCGCCAGCGCCAGCGCTTCCTTGTTGTTCTCTTCCGCCAGCACCTTGCGCGCCTCGTCGTAGGCGTCGTAGGCGGGCTTCAGCGCCATGGTCCTCTGCATGGCGGCCTTGTATCGGTCGACTCCCATGGTGCCGCCCGGCGGCAGCTTCGCCGCCGTCTTGATGTTCGCTTCGACGCGAGCACGCGACGGTGGATGGCTGGCAAACAGGCCGCTGAGCCAGTCGCTATCCTGGCCTTCGCTGAGCCGCACGAAGGTCTCCTGCAGCGTCACGGCGCCCGCGGGGTCGTAGCCGGCGCGCGACATGTAGGTCATGCCATACTTGTCGGACTCCAGCTCGGCGCTGCGGCCGTAGGTAGAGTTCAGCAGCTGTGCACCCACGGCGGCGCTGCCGACCGCGAATTGCCCGAAATTGTTGTCGCCCGTGACCATCGCCGTGGCCAGCACCCCGGCCTGCAACAGCACGCCGCGCGACATCTGCTGCGCCGAGTGTTTCGCAGCCGCGTGCACGATCTCGTGCCCGAGTACGGCTGCGAGCTCGGCTTCCGAATTCAGCTCGGTGAGCAGGCCGCGGTTGATCGCGATCTTGCCGCCCGGCAGCGCCCACGCGTTCGGCACCGAATTGTTCAGCACCACGAATTCATAGGGCAGCGGCCGGTCGCTCACGGCCGCCAGCTTGTTGCCGACCTCGCTGACGTAAGCGGTCAACCGCGGGTCGATGTCGTAGATGCCTCCCTCGGCCTGCTGCATCGGCGCGTAGTTCTGCGCGCCGATCGCAAGCTCCTGCGCCTCGCTGACCATCATGAAGTCGGCCTTGCCAGTGACCGGGTTGACCGCGCAGCCGGATGCCGCAGCGGCGAGGAGGAGGACTGCCAGTAGTCTCTTGTTCATAAGTTATACATTGCTACCGGACTGCCGCGGTATCAAGGGCCGGGACGTACAAAAGAAAACGGCCCCGCCGTTGCCGACGGAGCCGCGTGGGCTTCGGGCCGGGGGGCTGGCTCAGAAGTCCCAGGAGAGCGACGCCGATATCAGCCGTCCCGGCTTTTCCTCGAAGACCGTGACGGTCTTGCCCAGTGCCTCGTCGGTGCGCTGGATCTCCGTTGACGCGTCGAGGATGTTCTGCGCCTTCAGCTTGAGCGTAATCCGCTCCGTCGGGTACCAGAAGTAAGTGAAGTCGAGCGAATCGAACGGCTGCTCGAACGCGTCGGGACCGAAGCGCCCGAAAGCAAACAGTCGTTCGCTGAAGTAATTGTAAATCAGCGATGCCGTGTGCCTCGAATTCGGCGAGTCGAAGCCGACCATGAAGTTAATCATGTATTCGGATGCGCCGGAGAGCGTACAGTCGTTCGCAACGACAACGCCGCTGGAATCACGCCGCTCGCAACTCACTTCGCCGCCCGACGCCCCAGGTGAAAGCTCCCTGTCCCACTGGTACGTGATATTTCCCTGCGTGAAGAACAGGTCGCCGAAGCCGCCGAGGAACCCGAGTTCCTTGAGGAACTCGACCTCGACCCCCTGGATGCTGGCTGAATCGGCGTTCAGGATTTCGCGGGCGATGGTCGTATCGGAAGCGGGAATCTCGAAGAACTCGATCGGGTTATCGATCTGCTTGTCGAACAGTGTCACCGTGAAGTTGTCGCCGTTGCTGAAGAACCATTCGGCACGCAGATCGATGTTCTCGACGTCCGACGGCACCACGCTCGAGTTACCGCGGGTCAGGTCGCCCGTGATCGGGTCGATGTAGCTCGATCCGGTAATCTCGCGCAGGTCCGGGCGGACGGTGGTCTCGCTGTAGCCGAGCCGCAGCTGGAACGTCTCAGCCCAGAAGTCGCCCATGTAGGTGATCGACGCCGCCGGATAGACCTTGTCCTCCTTGAAAACAGCGTCCACGAGTTCATCCGGGTCCGCCGTGACCTGCGGGGTCTGCTGGCTGTAGCTGTACGGGTTCCACGGAACGCCGACCTGGCTGTAGTCCTCCCAGCGTGCCCCTGCGGCAATGCGGAACGTGTCCGCGATGGTCCAGTCGATCTTGCCCCAGGCCGAGTCGGTCATCGTCGCGGCCAGGTAGCTGTTGGTGTTCGCGCCCTGCCGGTCGAATACGGCATCGTTCACGTACACCTCGGCGCCGGGTACCGGGTTGGTCGGGTCCGGATCGGCGACGGTTCCGAAGATATTGGCGTCTGAGAACACGTCGTCCAGCGGTCCTTCGAGCACCGACTGATTCTCGACGCTGAGGAAACCCAGGCTGAACTGCGTCTGCTTGTAGGTGCGCGCTTTCTGTGCGTGGGCCCAACCGCCGCTCAGCTCGACATGGTTGCTGCCGAAGTCGAATGGGACCGTGCCCTGCCAGCCGTAGTTCTCGACCAGGTCCTCGAGTTCGGTGAAGCGCCAGTCGCCCGCTGCCGAGCTGAGCTGCACGGCTTCCGTCAATACCTCGCCGGTCAGCGGATCGTTGGTCGTAAACGAATCGATCTGCACCCGGTTCGGTATGTCCGTCGTCGCCTCCGAATCCGAGTAGAACCAGGAGATGCTGGACTCTTCGGGCAGGAACCCGAGGATGCTGTCGAGGAAACCGAAGCGCTGCCGGGTCTCTGCGCCGAGATAATGCGTGCCCCTGATCTGGTGCGTCGTCATCTCGCGCTCCTCGAACTCGAGGCGGTACTCGCGCACACCGCGGCCACTGGACTTGAAGCGGTTTTCGTTGAAGTAGTCGAAAACCTCGGTTTCGTCGTCCGTGTTGCGAAGGAAAAGGCTGGTCGTCGAGATCTCGTGGTCGCTCAGGAAACTGAGGCCCAGGTTCAGCGTTCCGGAGATGTTCACGCTTTTCGTCGACTCCTCCTTGACACCGTTCTGCTCTTCCGGCTGCGCGAAGTCGGCACTGAGCGTCCTGCGCCAGCTCGTATCCTGTTCATAGGAACCGCCGACCGCAAACCCGGCCTGCCAGTCCTGGCCGATGTCAAACTTGTTTCCCACGCTGGCGCGCAACTCGTAATTGGGGTCGACGCTCTCGCTCCGGATGCCGATGTCGCGGTTCAGCGCGGCGCCCAGCTCGCGGTTGAGGGTTTCGGCCGCAAAGGTGAGTTCGCTCGGGCCGAGGTCGCTTCCCGAGCGTACCAGCGCCGCCCGGATGTTGTTCACGCTCGGGTCGCCCCGGAATGCCTCGAGACCGGCCGAAATCACCGGCGACAGCGCCCGCGTTCCGTCGTCGGTGCCGAGCCTGTCGTCACCGCCGCCGCGATACGTGTCGATGCTGCCCGGGTTGATATCGTTGTAGCCGATACCCGCCTCGAGCTTGATCGTGAACGCGTCCGGTATGCCTTTCGTACGGATATCGACCGCGCCGCCGCCGAAGTTCGCCGAGATCGCCGGCGAATAGGACTTCTGGACCCGCAGGCTTTCCACGATCGACGTCGGGAACACGTTCAGCGGGATGACATTGCGCGTGAGATCCGGCGACGGAATCTGCGCACCGTTGAGCGTGGTCGAAGAGTAGCGCTCGCCGAGGCCGCGAATGTAGATAAACTTGTCCTGCACGAGCGACAGTCCGGGAATGCGTCGCAACGCCGCGGCGACGGTCGAGTCGCCGAGACGGCTGATCGTGTCTTCGCCCAGCAGGTCGGTCGCGAAGGCGTCGCTCATGCGCTCGTTGACGAGCTGCTGGCTGGAACTGATGAAGCGCCCGGTCACGACGACTTCTTCAACGCCCTTGCCGGCGGGCTGCTCCTCGATCACGGGTGGCGGCACGGCGGGCTCCTCGACCTGGGCCAGCGCCACGCCCTGCCAGGAAGCCAGCACGGTGGCGACGGCGAGCGTCAACGGGTTGATTCGGGTTTCTTTGAGGTTCTTCATCGTTTGGCCTTCGTACGTAAGCGTCAGCAAATAGGGGTCCGAAGCGCGAAAGGCACCCGTTCCGCGACGGAACAGGTGCCCCGCAATGTCTGCGCTGCGGTTCTTCTCGTTATTCGAACCACAAAGCCTGGCCGCGGTTGTTCGGATCGATGCCGTAGGCCCACGGCTGCGTCCAGTCATCGGTCGCCGAGACAGCGCCGAGGATGTCCGTGGTCGTGCCGCTCGTCGGCGTCGTGGTCGCGAGCGGCGCCGCGGTATCGACGATGCTCGTGTCCCAGGGCAGCGAGTACACCTTCTGCGCGCCGGTCAGGAGGTTGATCTCCGGGTTGGCTGCGTCGGACACGTCGACCGCCGTGCCGTCAGCAACGGTCGCGAACTGGTTGCCTTCGGCCTCTGCAAAGGTTTGCGCATCGGCGAAAAGGACCACCGCGTTACGGTCCTCGATGGCGCCGCCGTTGTCGTTCTCCTGGCAGGCGTAGATCACCGAGTTGAGCTGCAGGTCGCCGGCGGCCGCGGCTTCAGCCGTCTCGACGTTATCGATGCGCAGGCAGTAGTTGTCGGTCGCCGACGCCTGGTCGTTGGCGCCGAAGGCCGTGACCAGGATGGCGTCATTGACAACCGGGTGGATGCCTTCGCGGAAACGCCAGCCCGCGCCCGGGTCGTGCGTGCCCGGCACGTTCGCAGAGACGATGCAGGTCAGGTTGTTGATCGTCGGCGCGCTTTGCAGGCCGCGGGCGATGAAGTCATCCCGGGTGGCCTGGTCGAGGTCGCCGTAGGACCCGATGCCATCGGCCTCGATACAGTGATTGCCGTCGTTTTCGGACTGGACCACGAGCGCATTCGAGATGGTGCCGTTATAGCCCTCGTCGATGTCGATCGAATCGTCACGAACATAGACGGCAACGAGGTTGTTGATATCGAACGAGCCACCGAACATCTCCACGCCGTCGTCGAAGGTCGAGTAGACCTGGAGGTTCTCGACGATCGTCGAACTGCCGACGGAGCCGAAGGAAATACCGTTCAGTTCATCACCGTTGCCGACCTGGGCGCCGGTGTGCTTCACGACCACGTAGCGCAGGATGCCTGAGTCGTCGGCATCGTTGTCGCCGCCGTACTGCGACTCGTCGTCGCCGGCCGAGCCCTCGGCGTCGATCGAGCACTCGGTTCCGGGGGCCAGCGCAAAGCCGACGTCACCGCGCGTGCCGACGTAGCTGCACTTGTTGCTGACGGCGAAACCGTTGATCACGACGCCGCCCCACTGCTGCACATCCTCCGGGCCGACCGTGCCGTTGACGTCGGACACCGACGTCAGCGTGATCGGCGCGTCGGGACGGCCGTCCGCGATGATGCGCGAGCCGCGGTTGATGATCATAAAGTCGGAGTTGGTCTGGAACGCAAGCGTCGCACCGGCCTGGATCGTGAGCGTCGGGCCATCGCCGCCTTGCGTGATGCCCGCAGCCTGGAGTTCGGCCTGGGTGCGGTAGGTATCGCCGACAAACAGGCTCGCGGTGAAGATGTGAGCGCCGCCGTTCGGCAATGCCGGGACCAGCAGGTCTTCCTGCAGGTTGTTCTTGGGGCCGACGAACGTGTTGTCGTACACGCAGTTGCCGTTACCGTCGGCGGAACCCCGCACGGTAGCGCCATCGCGCACGTAGGACGCGCAAATGTCGTCCTCGGAACCACCGCCACCGCCGGTGGAATTATCGATACTGTTGTCGATCGTTGTTGGTGTAATGTTGATATCGCCACTCTCGCAGGCGGCCAGCAGACTGCCGGCAATCACGACGACGAACAGGTTATTGCGGTTCATTTATTCCTCTCCAAAGCGGGGTCTGTCCCCGTTCACGAATAATCAGGTGCGGCGCACTCTAAGGGCGGCATGTGGACGCCGTGTGACAGAAACATTAGGGTCTTGTTACGGTAGCTCATGTATCGAGTGAGAAGCGGTAGCCACTGCCGCGTACCGTCTGCAGATACCGGTCATAGCCGAACGGCTCCAGAACACTGCGCAAGCGGCGTACGTGCACGTCGACGGTGCGTGGCCCGACAGCCGCATCGCGATCCCAGACGTGCACGAGCAACTGCTTGCGGCTGAACACGCGGTCGCGGTTGCCGACCAAAAACAGCAGCAGCCGGTATTCGCGCGGCGCAAGCGATACATAGGTGTTATCGACGGCCACCCGCTGGCCGAGGTTATCGATGCGGATACCGCCGGCGGAAACCACCTCTGTCTGCAGCACGTTCGCGGGGCGCCGCAGGCAGGCGCCTACGCGGGCGCGCAATTCCGGCAGATTTATCGGTTTGCCGATGAAGTCGTCCGCGCCGGATTCGAGCGCGAGCACCACGTCTTCCGGATTCGACCGGCTCGAGGTCATCATCACCCGCATCGTGCGGAGATCCTCGATGCTGCGAACGTCGTTCAGGAGTTCGACGCCGCCGAGGTCCGGCAGCGTGAAATCGCACAGCATCAGGTCGGGGCGCTTGCGGCGCAGCAGCTCGAGCGCCGTGAACGCGTCCTCACTCTCGGCGACGTCGTGGCCGAGCTCCCTGAGCTCGTGCGCCATGCGGCCGCGCATCGCCCGGTCCGGATCAACAACGAGAATCGAAGCCAACATCCATTTTCCCTGTGGTGGTTTATCGGGTCACCGCAAGAAACCACAGGGGCTTTACAGGCTTTTTACGTTCCTGTTGCTGAATGATTACGGAATTATTACAGGCCCTCGGCGGCGCGGCCGCGGCGGCAACCTATCTGCAACAATTCGGAGAAATCGGGTAGGGTTTCGGGCTGCCGCGGCCCAAATCGGCCCCTGGCGGGTCGATTTGGGCCCGCGCGGGGCCCTGGGGTAGGTGGAAACCCCGATTACCGCCCGGCCGCCCCGACAGCATGATAATGGCGAAAACAGGATGGGAATCGACCATGCGCATCAAACTCGCCCGGATTCTCGACGAATTGCGCGAAGATCATCGAAACCTCGCCCGGCTGCTCGATCTCCTCGAGGCCGAATGCAGGGACGTGCCCACCGAAGGCGAGCCGGACATGGAGCTCCTGCTGGACATCATGCATTACATGACCGTCTACCCGGACGCGATCCACCATCCGCGCGAGGACCTGGTCTACACGGCGCTGCGCGAGCACTGCGACGACCTGGCCGACGGGCTGGAGAACGTGCCGACCGATCACCGCGAAATCGCGGAACTGGGGGCGACGCTGCGCAGGGACATCGAGGCGATTATCTCGGGGGCGGCCGTCACGCGGCAGCACCTGCTCGAGGACCTCGTGAACTATGTCGGCCACCTGCGGCGCCACATGGAATGGGAAGAAACGGACCTGTTCCCGCGCGCCGACTCGCTGGCCGAAGAAAACGCAACAGCGACCATCGACGTCAGCCAGCACCTGGGCGATGACCCGATCTTCGGGGCGACCACCGCCCGCTCCTTCTCCAATCTGCTCGCGAGCCTCGACCGCCTCGACTAAGGCGAAAACCTCAGAAATACCAGGCGAGCTGGGCGAAGACGCCCGGACCGCGGGCCAGGTACTGCCCCGTGCCGGCGTCGATGCCGCCGAATTCGCTGCCGTTCGGCCCCACCGGCAGGTTCAGGCTGCCGAGAAAGGTCGTGTTGTCGGTGAGGCTGAACGACGTGACCAGCTGCAGCAGCGCGCTGGGATCGGCGACGTTGACAAGCACCGTCGGCGTAAGGGTCCATAGCGGCGTCATTTCGATCAGCACGCTGCCCGCGAGATAGTGCCGCCCGAGCGTGAACGTCTCGCCGCGCGCGACCCGCGCCAGCAGGTCCGGATTGCCGGCCAGGCTCGCGGGATCGTAGCGTCCATCGTGCTGGCCGAAACCGTTGAAGAAATACTCCAGCGCGCCGCTCATGTTCCTGCCGCGCCATGTCCACGAGTAACTCCAGTTGGCAACCAGCTGCATGCGGGTGTCCGTCCCGGTATCGCTGACGACCAGGTCGCCGCGCAGCACGGCGCCGCCCAGGCTGTAGGTACCGCCCACGCCCACGACGAGGTCGTCGTAGTGCTCGGCGACCAGCAGGTCGTATTCCGCGGCGCCGGCGAACCCGTGGTACTTCGCGGCGACCGTGGCTTGCTCCCGCTCCACCTCCCCGTCCAGCGGATTGCGGCGCACGACGACCGCACCCTGCAAATCGTTGCCGCTGTCCTGCAGGTACTGGACGTACAGCATGTCGTCGCCGGCCTTGTATTCGGTGTCGATTGCCGCGGGGTCGAACGGGTTGACGAGGTCCATCGGCGCGTAGAACAGCCCGTTGCCCCAGGAGATGGCCTGCCGGCCGGCGCGGATCACGGCCTTCTCGCTCGCATAGCCCGCCCAGAAGCGGTCGAGCCGGTGCAGCAGCGCCGACTTGTCCCTGTCGTGAACGACTTTCGTGAAATCGAACAGGCGCCGCGCGTCGTCCGGCAGCCGCGGCACCAACAGGCCGAGGCCCGGCGGCAGGTCGCGCGTGTACTCCACCCGGTCACCGTACAGCCCGATCAGCTGGTAGTCCGCATCGAAGCTCCAGCGCCCCGGCGTCGCATCGAACGTGAGCCGCAGGTCGCCCTCGAGGTCGAGCGAACGGCTGCCGGCCAGCTGCCGCAGCAGGCTCTCGGGCGGAAACGAGGTCCCGACGAAGCGCAGTTTCGTGTGCCCGCCGATGGCATACGGCGGCTCGTCGGCAACGGCGAGCGCAGCCAGGAACAGCAGCAGCCACGGCTCAGGCCGCATTCTGCTCGACTTCCTCCACGATGCGGCCGTCGAGCATGCGGACGAGGCGCTTCGCGTACGCCATGACCCGCTGGTCGTGGGTGGCGATGATGAAGGTCGTGCCGTGGTGCTCGTTGAGGTGCTTGAACAGGTCGATCAGGCCGTCGGCGGTCTTCGAGTCGAGGTTCGCCGTCGGCTCGTCGGCGAGCACCAGCGCCGGGTTGGATACGATCGCGCGGGCCACGGCGACACGCTGCTGCTGCCCGCCGGACATCTCCGACGGCAACCGATCCTCGAGCCCCTGCAGGCCGACCTCCTCGAGAATCTCCATCGACTTCGCGCGCCGTTCAGCCACCGGCACGCCCTGCACCTGCATCACGAACTCGACGTTCTCCCGCGCGGACAGTACCGGTATCAGGTTGAAGGCCTGGAACACGAATCCGATGCGATGCAGCCTGAGCTCGGCGAGATCGCCCTTGCCGAGGTTGTCGATTCGCTGCCCGGCGATCCAGACCTCGCCGCTGTCTGGCTTGTCGAGGCCGCCGATGGCGTTCAGGAGCGTGGTCTTGCCGCCGCCGGACGGCGACGACAGGCACACGAAGCCGCCTTCCTCGACCTCCATGCTCAGGTGATCCAGCGCCTTGATGTCCTGTTCGCCCTGGCGATAGGTTTTGCACAAGTTCACACAACGGACGGCCGTCATCAGTTCACCTTTGTAATTGCCTCGATCGGCTGGAAGCGCGACGCGCGCCAGGCCGGCGACAGGCTCGCGAAGAAGCCCATGAGCAGCACCACCGTGTTGGCCAGCACCACGTCCTCGAGCCTGAGCTGCGGATACAGCACGCTCGCGGCACCCATCATCGCCATGCCTTCGGCGACGACGGAAATATCGATGCCGCTCTCCAGCGGCTTGATCGTCACCCAGGCCAGCAGGTTACCGATGGCAAGACCGATAATGAGCAGCATCATCGACTCGATCACTATCTGGCCGAGGATGCTCGATGGCTTCATGCCCAGTGCGAGCATCAGGCCGATCTCGCGCACGCGCTCGAACACCGCCATCACCAGGGTATTGACCAGCCCGAACGACAACGCGAGAAAGATGACAATGACCCAGACCAGGACGAAGCCGTCCATCACCCGCAGCATCGTGCCGAGATAGGTGTCGAGTTCCGTCCAGCGGCTCACGGTGACGCCGCCGTCCACGAGCGCGCTCACCTTGTCGTAGAGCGGCTCGACGTCGCGATAGTCGTCGCCGAGAACCACGATGGCGGTGACGCCGTCGCCGACGCCCAGCAGCTTCTGTACGGTTTGCTTGCCCGCGAATACGTACTGCTCCTCGTAGGCGGCGACATCGGCGTGGAACAGCCCGACGACCCGGAAGCCGCGGTCGGCAATGTCGTTGTCGGGGTCCTGGCTCATCAGCACGATCCGCTTGCCCAGTTCCGTCTCGAGCGTGTCCGCGAGCTTGTGGCCGATGACGATGCCGTCATCCGCCGGTCCCTCGAGGAATCGCCCCTCGACCGCGTCATAATCGACGAAGGTCATGGGTCTCTCGCGCTGCGGGTCGATGCCCAGCAGCGTCACGCCGCGGGATTCGCGCTCGCTCGACACCACGGCTGGCACCTTGATGCGAGTCGACCAGGCGCGGAAGCCGGCATTCGCGAAGGTCTTTTCGATGTCGGCGTCAGGCATCGGCAGCAGGTTGGCGATATTGGGGTCGTCGAGATAGTCGGGGTGGTGCACCTGCACGTGCCCGGGCAGCACGCTGATGCTGTCCTCGATCATGTCGTTGACCATGCCCATCGTCAGGGCGGTCATGAAGATCATGGCCCAGACGCCGACGACCACTGCACCGAGCATGATCAGGGTGCGCCGATGATTGCGCCACAGGTTGCGCCAGGCGAGCAGGGTCAGTATGCGCAGCGTATTGATCATGCCGAGCGCATCGCCTCCACCGGCTGCAGGCGCCGCAGGCGCAGGGCCGGGTAAACCGACGCGAGCAGCGAGAACAGGAACACCACGGCCGGTCCGGACAGCAGCGAGGCAAATGTTACCTCGGGATGCAGCCGGCTCGGCAGGTTGAACTTCGCGCCCATTTCCTCCATCCCGGGCATGGTGAAACCGCGCATGCCGAGCCAGGCCGTCAATGCCCCGCCGACGAGCGCGCCGATCGTGAGCCCGATCGCCCCCATCATCGCGGTCTCCAGCATGACGAGGCGCCCGAGTCGGCCCGGTTTGAGGCCGAGCGCGAGCACGATGCCGAACTCGTGCGTGCGTTCGAGCACTGACATCAGCTGCGTGTTGAGCACGCTGAACGCGACCAGGATGACGAGCACGCCATACATGAACACGGCGCTGCTGATGTCCGCCTGTATCGCCTGCTTCAGGCCGGGCAGCAGCGCGTCCCAGTCCTGCACGACGAGGTCCTGCCCTTCCGGTAACAGCGCCGCCACCCGCGACTGCAGCTCGGCGGCCTGCCCGAGCCGCTGCGCATTGACGACGACCTGGTGGCCGGAACCCTCCATGTAGAACACATCCTGGAACAGCCCGAGCGGCATCTCCGCGATCGTGCGATCGAGTTCCGCCACGCCGCTGTCGAAGACACCTGCGACGGTGGCGACCACGGCGGCGAAGGAGCCGTCCCTGCCGCTGCCGAGCAGCGTGAGTTCGTCGCCAACCCCGACCCGCAGGTTGCGCGCAAGCACCGAGCCGATGACGATCTCGGCGGCGTCGTCACCCTGCAGGTAGCGGCCTTCGCCGACAAGCCCGGGGATGCTGGAGACGCGCGGCTCGAACCGCGGCTCCACGCCGAACACAGCGATCCCGTAGCTGCGTTCCTCGCTCGACGCGAGCGCGAACGCCGTTGCCCGCGCCGCCACTTCATCGCTGTCGAGTTTGTCCCGCAAATGCTCGGCCAGCGCCACGACATCGGGGATTGTCTGGCGCATCTTCTGGTCGTCGATGTAGCCGCGCGCCTGCACCTGCATGTGCCCGGTGAAGGCTTTGAGGGAGTTCTCGATCATCAGCCGGTACATGCCGAACTGCAGGGAGATCATGAACACCAGCAGCACGTTGGAGAACACCATCGCCCCGGTCGTCAGCCACGTGCGGCGTGGCTGACGCCACAGGTTCCGCCACGCAAGGCGCAGGACGAGGTTCACAGCGTCAGTCCCTGGGATTTCGCAGGTTTGAAAGCGTAAACACGCTGTCGCCGATGTCTATCTCGTATTCTACGGAGATGACTGCGATCTCCGTCCATTCCCCGGGTGTGTCCGCCTTGGCCATGCGCTGCCGGCTGGCGATCGTGCGGCCGCCCATCTCCTCGATCGCGAGCGTCTTCAGCGCCTTCACCAGCTCGCCGTCCTGGTCGTAGAAACGATGTTCCAGAACCACGTGATCGTCGCGAATGCGCAGCTCCTCGCGTCCCCAGACGACGGCCGCATCCTCGAGCGGTACCGAAAGGATGTCGTAGACCGTCATGCCGTCCTGTTCCTCGACAGCGAGCAACGTGTGCTCGTACTGGTCGATGATGTCGTCCGCCCTGGCGACGTCCTTGTTGGAGAAATCGGAACCCATCCAGCTCTGGCCCATCATCGACGACGGAATCTTGATGACACGGTTCACCTTCGGCGAGAAGGTCCACATGTTGTTATCGTCGGTCAGTGTGCCGTTGCCGCGGTCCTTCTTCGGCTCGATCACGCGCACCAGCGATTTCTTGTCCCCTTTGGTCCAGGCGCGCATCGTCATCGAGCGTTCCCAGTCGGGGCGGTGGATCACCATCGACATCTCGGTGTAGGAGGACAGGCCACGCCAGTGATCGACGGCCGCGCGGACGATCGCCGTCGCATCCGGCGTCGATTCGGCGCCGTGGCACACGATTCCTGCCAGGAGCAGCGCGGCGAGTGTCATCGAGTAACGCATGGGGCCTCCGGGTGTTGCGATCAGTATACCCGCGCCTCCCGTAGGAGCGGGCCTGCGCCCGCGATCGCGGGTCGAGACCCGCTCCTACGGCAGGATCAGCAGTCGAAAGACGCTCCCACAGGGTTGTCCGGTCCTGCAGCATTGTATGTAGGGGAAAATCGCAATAGTGCGGCCGGGCTCGCGGAGTAGACTGGTTTTACAGCTAACGGAGGACCGGGCGATGTTCACCCTCGACGCCATCATGACGACGGAACTGATCACGTTGTTGCCGACGGCCAATCTCGCGGAGGCCCGTGAGCTGATGCACAAGCACAAGATCCATCACCTGCCGGTCGTCGACGACAACAACAGGCTCATCGGCCTGGTCACGCTGACCAACGTCCTCGCCGCCACCGACTCGATCCTGCGCGACCCGGACAACAGCATTCAGCCCGCGGATGTGGCCGTCAAAGACATCATGGTTACCGACGTTGCGACGGTGGACGAGCGCGCCAGCCTGCGGCAGGCGGCGTTGTTCCTCGAAAAACATCGCATCGGCTGCCTGCCCGTCGTAACCGAAGGCATGCTGAAGGGGATCATCACGGAAACGGACTTCGTCGCCGTGGCGATAAACCTCCTCGAGCAACTCGAGGACTGCGAGCCCGACGACGAATTCGCGGAATCCGCCTAGTCAGCCGCTTTTTCGTCCTCTACCGCGAGCGTGTGCTGCGCGTCGCGTTGCGACCCGATAAAGATCGCGACCCAGCGCGTCCGGTCATCGCTCTCCAGCGCCAGCTTTAACGTCATCGACAGCGGCACGGACAGCAGCATGCCGACCGGGCCGAACACCCAGCCCCAGAAAATCAGCCCGACGAACACGATCAGCGGCGAGATGCCGACGCCGTAGCCCATCAGCCGCGGCTCGATGAAGTTGCCGAACGCAATGTTGATCGCCATGAAACCGATCGCCGTGGCCGTCGCCTCCCCGACACCCAGCTGCACCAGCGCCAGCAACACCGCGGGCACAGCGGCGATGATGGAGCCGAGTGTCGGGATGTAGTTGAGCAGGAACGCGAGCATGCCCCACAGCCGCGGAAAGTCGAGGCCAAGCTTCCAGGTCAGCAGCCAGACGAGCAGTCCCGTGACGATGCTGACGAGCGTCTTGATGCCGAGGTATCGGCCGAGATCATCGAGGAAGTGCTTCGCCGGACCGAGGGCCCTGGACGTGTCGCCGAAAGCCGCCGTGATCTTGGTGGGGAAGCTGGACGCCTCGAGAAGAATGAATATGACGGTGAAGGTAATCAGCAACGTGTTCGTCATGATGTCGCGCACCGCATTCAATAGCGTTGCCGCGAGCCCCATCGCCCAGCCCGGATTGATGAGATCACCGACGCGCTCGACGGACTGGCCGCTGTCGGTGTACTGGGCCAGGAAGCTGACGAAACCGTCTATCAGGCCCTGGAGCTGCTGCTGGTAGCCCGGCAACGCGGCCGTGAACGCGGCGAGAGAGCGGCCCACGACGACGCCGACGACCGTCAGGGCGGCCAGGATCGTCAGGACGATGAGCAGCGCCGCAAGTACCGTGGGCACCCGGTTGGCCTGCAGCCACAACATTGGCCGCACGGTGATCAGGGCGAGGAACGTCGCAATCATGAACGGGACGATCAGGGCAGACGCCGCCTTCATCCCCGCAATGACCACCACGATGGCGGCAAGGGTAATGATCGCACTGGTTTTTGGCGTTGCTACGTCGACCACGAGGGCCCTTGCGATGATTCGGAGCCAGAGGGCATGATCGCATAATCAATCATCGATTGGGGAGAGTTCCTGATGGCTGCTGTCGAATCGCAGATGCTGCCGCTGGGCACCGCGGCGCCGGCCTTCTCGCTGCCGGACCCGGACGGCAAGGTGTATTCCCTGCGGGACGGCGCCGCCGCGTACCTGGTGATGTTCATCTGTAATCATTGCCCCTACGTCAAGCACGTGCGCGAGGAGCTCGCGCGCATCGGCCGTGATTACAGCGAGCGCAACGTGGCGATCTACGCGATCAACAGCAACGACGTGAGCACGCATCCCGGCGACAGCCCCGGGAAGATGAAGCAGGAAGCTGCCGAGTGGGGTTACGTCTTTCCGTACCTCTACGACGCCAGCCAGGACGTCGCCAAAGCCTACCGCGCCGCGTGCACGCCGGATTTCTTCCTGTTCGATGCCGACCGGAAGCTCGTCTACCGCGGGCAGCTCGACGACAGCCGGCCGTCGAACGACGTGCCCGTGGACGGCCGCGACCTGCGCGCGGCGCTGGACGCGGTGCTGGGCGGGGACCCTGCCCCCGAAGCGCAGAAGGCCAGTATCGGCTGCAACATCAAGTGGCGGCCCGGCAACGAGCCGGATTACTTCTGAAGTCGTTACCTGGGCGTATAGAGCTCGGCTTCTTCCGGCGTAAGCTGCTGGACCTTCAGCGTCCAGCGGGCCAGCGAGCCACTCACGCGCAGCTGGTAGGTGCCGCCCTGTTTGAAGAGCCGGACGCCATTGCCCTTGCGCTTGGTTTGCAGCACCTGGCCGACGTGGCGGCCGCTCTTCGCCTCGACCAGCGTTACTTCCAGCGCGACCAGCTGGTCGTAGTCACCGTCCAGACGCCAGTCGAGTATCCACGGCGCCTCGACCGTGAATGTCGGGGTCATGCCGTTGTTGGTGCCGCGAAACTCGCGCACGAGCTGCGCACCCTGGGTCGAGCTCACGAGGAGCGCCAGGAATGCAGCAGCAGCCAATCGTCTCATCGTCCTTGTCATCCTGAATCCTGCGATGTTGCCAGTCGTGTCACCTTATCTACGACCCGTTCGGGCGGCAAATGTTTACCCTGGACGCTCAGCAATCCCCGGGCAATGCCGCGATCCAGCCGCGGATCAGCTCGACGCCTTCCCGGTGCACGGTGCTGCGGCCGAGCTCCGGCATCGCGATCGCCGGATCGGTCTGCTCCATGCGGTACAGGAGTATCGAGTCGTCCGGCCGGCCCGGATAAATGTCGTACGGCCGGTCACCGCTGCCCCGCCCCACCGCGACAGGGGGCTTGCAGAGTCCGTAGCGCCGGTCGACCGGCGCGTCGACGGTGAGGTCGAGACCGGACGTGTCGGCGGGCCCTTTCGCGTTGTGGCAGTGCGCGCAGTTCGCATCGAGGTAGGCCCGCGCACGCTCCGCGAGGGTCGCGTCAGCCGGCGTCGCCCAGCTTGCGCCCTTCGGCACCGAAGCCGGTACGCCCTCGAGGATGCCGCTCGCAGTCCAGTGCTCGAGCTGGTTGCGCCTTCCCGCGGCGTAGCCGTATTCGCGGTTCAGCTGCCAGGCGCGGGGACCCAGCGGGCGCAATTCCGCGGCGGTGTGGTCGGGCTTGTGACAGCCGCCGCACTGGTTGACGTCCGGCACCACGTAGACAAACCCCTCGTCTTCGCCGCCAAACCGGATGCTGCGCACGTCGCCGGCGAGTTCGAGGTACGCCTCGTCCTGGCTGTCGTTCCAGACGTAGGGAAGCGCACGCCAGCCGTCTTCGTAACGCACCAGAAGGCGGGTCTCGATCAGAACGTAACGATCGAGATCGAGGCGCCCACCCTCGTCCAGCAGCGATTCGCGATCCGCCCTCACGACTTCGAGGGGCTCGTTGCCCGGGTTGTCGCCCGGCTCGCCGGCCCGCTCGTAGTGAAAGGTCTTGCTGAGAATCGTGCCGACCGGGAACTCGAGTTCCCGGCCGTCGCGATACGCGGCCGTCGTTCCCTCGGGCAGCCACACGCTGCGCAACTTGAGCGCGTAGTCGCTGAACAGCGGCGTGTTCAGGTCGTAGGGCACGACGCCCGCATTGAATTCGAACACCTGGCCATCGGCCAGCACGACGCCCCAGTCGCTGAGCCGGTCCGGCGGCGCGTCGGCCGGGTGCAAAGTCACCGGCGGCGCCTTGCCGCAAGCTGCGACGAGAGTGGCGACTGCGGCAGCGGCCAGCAGGACCGGTATCGGCAGTCGCCGCATGTTCAGGACAACGGCGCTGCAAGCTGCACGGCCGGCAGCTTGTCGTGCGTGCAGCGATGCTGCTCGTCGCCGACCACGATGTTCTCGCTGCCGTTGCCGAGGTCGACATTGAGCACTTGCGCGGCATCGTTGTCGATGCAGATTGCGTACTCGGGCAGCAGCCTGCCGTGCTCATCCACCTTGTCGGCGTTGACGTAGCCGTCCCACAGCACGTCCGGGAAGCTCCCGGTCAGTCCAAACTTCGCAACTTTGAGCGCTTTGAGATCGAGCCCGTCCGGCGACGAGCCTCCGCCCGACATCGTGTTGCCGTAGACGTAGATGGTCTCCGGGTACGGGTCGTAATCGTCGATCACGTCCCGGGTTCCCTGGTAACCGGTTGCGTAATAGCTGCTGATGATGATGTTCGCGGTGTCGTTGTCGGCGATGACGTTATCGAAGATCTCGACCCTGTCGTTGGAATTGATCACGATGCCCGATCCCGCCGGCACGCTCGCGACGGGCGTACCCTCCGCCCCGAAGTTCGCGCTGTTGTTACCCACCACTTCGTTATCGAAGACGCGCGTACTGTGTCCCGGATTCGGCAGGTCGGGCATATTGAATACGAGTATGCCGCCCGTGTTGTTACGAGCCACATTGCCGTAGACATCGGCGTGCATCGTGTTCTCGATCTCGATACCGGCAACATTGAACTCCACGCGGTTGTTGCGGACGACCACGTTGCGCGACTGGCCGACGTACAGGCCGGCGTCCGAGGCGCCGATCGCGACGCTGTCCTCCAGCAGCACGTTCTCGGCCTGAACGGGATAGATGCCGTAGGCGCCGTTCTTCTCATCGGGGCCGTTGGTCCACTCGGTGCGCACCCGGCGGATGACAATGTTGCGGCCCTCGTTGATTTTCAGCGCATCGCCGGCCGCATCTTCGATCGCGAGATCCTCGATCGTGAAATCGCTGGCGTTAACCAAGAGGCCCTCGGCGCCCTGCACCTGGCCCTTGAACGACAGTATTGACTTGTCCATGCCGAGACCCCGCAACGTCACGCCGGATACGTTCAGGGACAGGCCGCGACTAATCGCGTGCACACCCTCCGGAATCGTGATCACGTCACCGGGCCTGGCATTGATCAGCTGCATCTGCAGCTGTTTCTGGAAACTGGATTCGGGCTCCCGGGCTGCGCGACGATCATCGCCGGAACAGGAAGCTATCGTCAAAGCAACGATTGCGTAGATCGCAGCCGGCTGATGGATACGCACGATTGACTTCCCCGATCTGTTATTTTCGAAAACTATAGTCCGCACGCCGAGGATACTTCAATTGTCGTACGCAGGAATTGCCGACCGCAGAAGCATCGCACTGGCTTACGTTTGCGGCGCCGGGTGCGCAGTGCTCGTCGCGGCGCTGCTGCTCGAGCAGACCGCGATCGCCGCGGCCGCGAAGCTCGTTGCGTCGTCCGCATTCGTCATGATGGCGATCTCGGCGGGAGCGCTCGCATCGCGCTTCGGCATAGTGATCCTCGCAGGCCTGGTGTTGTCATGGTTTGGCGACGCGTTCCTGATCGGCATGGCGAGACACTGGTTCCTGCTCGGGCTCGCGAGTTTTCTACTGGCGCATGTCGCGTATGCAGCCGCGTTCCTGTCGATCGGGGTCGACCGGCGCTGGACGCTGGGCGCAGCTTTGCCCGTCGCAGTGATTGCAGCCGTGGTACTGCTCTGGCTGCAACCTTACCTGCCGCAGGGGCTGGTGTGGCCGGTGCGCCTCTACACCGCGGTCATCAGCCTGATGGTCATAACGGCGTTCGGCACGCTGGGCGCCGGCGCCACCCCGCTGATTGTCTCCGGCGCCTGCCTGTTCTTCCTGTCCGACCTGTCCGTCGCGGCACTGCGCTTCACCGAGCCGGCGCTTCCGACCTACGTCTTCGGGTTGCCGCTTTATTACGCGGCGCAGATCTGCCTCGCATTCAGCATCGCGGCCAGGGCCCGTTAGCAGCAGTCGTGATCCCAGTACGGCACGCCGGCGAAGTACCCGGCCAGGTAGTCGATGAATTCACGCACGCGGTACGACAGGTGGCGCGTCGGCGGGTAGATCGCGTAAGCCGGTGTGACGGGCCACTGGTAGTCGGTCAACACGGGCTGTAGCTCGCCGCGGCTGATCAGCTCGCCGGCGATGAAGGTCGGCTGCAGCACCAGGCCGAGTCCTTCCTGTGCGGCTGCACACAGGAAATCGCCGCTCGACGCCGTCATCGTCACCGGCACGTCGATAGCGTGGCGAACGCCCTCGCGGTCGGTGCAAACCCATTTCGTCGGGTCCGGCAGATTGCTGTACACCAGGCAGTCGTGCTCCATCAGGTCGTCCGGCGTCTGCGGCGTGCCGCGCTGCTCGAGATAGGCCGGCGCGGCGCAGACCACGGTGCGCGCCTCGAACAGGCGCCGCGCGATCAGCGTCGAGTCTGCGAGCCGCCCGATTCGTACCGCGATATCGATGCCCTCGGCGATCAGGTCGATACGCCGGTCGTTGAGGTCCAGGTCGAAACTCACCCGCGGGTGCTGCCGGCTGAATTCTGCGAGCGGCTTGTACATGTGCCGCGCTCCGAACGACAGCGGCAACGCGACCCGCAGGTTGCCGCGCAGCTCGCCGTGCTGCTGCAGGACGGCAGCCTCCGCCTCGTCCAGGTCGGCGAGGATGCGCGCGCTGTGTTCGTAGAAGCTCCTGCCGGTCTCCGTGAGGTTCAGGCGCCGGGTGGTCCGCCGCAACAGCTGCACGCCGAGGCGCTCCTCGAGCGCAGTGACCCGGCGGCTGACCGCCGACTTCGCAATGTCCAGGCGTTCGGCGGCGGCCGTGAAGCTGCCCGCCTCGACGACGGCGATGAAGGCTTCGAGATCGCTGAATCGGCGCATATTGTTGCTATTAGCAGAACAATCTTATCTTAAGAATACTGTTTATCTTCTTCAGGTCAATAGTCAGACTGCCATGCAACGAAATCGACCCGCTTCGGGCATGGACACTGGAGATACGCAGATGCAGGACACGAAAGGACAGGCTTCGCTCAAGGTACTGGAGATCACGGCGAGCGGCCGCAACGATGGCTCGGTGAGCCGCATGCTGAGCGCCGACCTGGTCGGCGCGCTCGAGGAGCGTCACGGCAATATGGAACTGACTCGCCGGGATCTGAGCCGGGGCCTGGCATTCGTTGACGAGGCCTGGATCAACGCGAACTTCACCCCGGCTGAGGAACGCAGCGCGGAGCAACGTGCTGCCCTCGCGGAATCCGACGCACTCGTCGAAGAGCTGAAAGGCGCCGACGTGCTGGTCATCGGCGTGCCAATCTACAACTTCGGCATACCGGCCGCCTTGAAAGCCTGGATCGACATGGTGGCGCGGGCACGGCTCACGTTCCGTTACACCGAGAACGGCCCGCGGGGCCTGCTCGAAGGCAAGAAAGCCTACGTCATCGTCGCGTCCGGTGGCGTGCCGGTCGACAGTGCCGTCGACTTCGCCACGCCTTACCTGCGGCACGCACTGGGATTCATCGGCATCACCGATATCGACGTCATCGCGGCCGATCGGCTCAACAGCAGGGCGGAAGAATCCATCGACGCGGCACGCGTGCGCATCGCCGAACTCATTCACACAGCGCCCCGGCTCGATACCCGGGTAGCTTGACATACACAAAGCAGGAGACAGGAAATGAATCAGAACACAGATATCGCAGCATTCTTGCTGCGCCTCGCCCTGGGCACGATGTTCCTCGCCCATGGGCTTCTCAAGATCATGGTATTCACGCTGCCGGGCACGGTGGGCTTTTTCGAGCAGATCGGGTTTCCGGGCTGGCTCGCCTACATCGTGACCTTCGCGGAAATCGGCGGCGGCCTGCTGTTGCTCGCCGGCATCGCGGTGCCCGCAGTCTCTATCGCGCTGCTGCCCGTGCTGCTCGGCGCCGTGTACGTGCACTTCGGCTCCGGCTGGGTGTTCAGCAACGCCAATGGCGGCTGGGAATACCCGGCGTTTCTCGCAGTTGCGGCGGTTGTGCAGGCGCTGCTCGGTCCGGGCAGGTTTGCCCTGCAGGCGCCGATCGTGGCACGGCTGCGTAACGCCTGACGCACAAATTCCAAAACCTTGCCGGGAGATTAAGATGATCGATGTAATACGCTCGGACTCACGCGGCGCAGCCGATCACGGCTGGCTGCAGAGCAAGCACACGTTTTCGTTCGCGGACTACCACAATCCCTCGATGATGGGGTTCGGCAAGTTGCGCGTGATCAACGAAGACTGGATCGAACCCGGCAAGGGTTTCGGCACCCACCCGCACCGGGACATGGAGATCGTTACCTACATGGTGGACGGCGCGCTCGAGCACAAGGACAGCATGGGTAACGGCTCCGTGATCCGGCCCGGTGAACTGCAGCGCATGACCGCGGGCACCGGCGTGCTGCACAGCGAGTTCAACGCCTCGGATACGGACCGGGCCCACCTCCTGCAGATCTGGATCCTGCCGGAGCAAAACGGGCTCGAGCCCGGCTACGAGCAGAAGCTGTTCCCCGCCGCCGAGAAACACAATCGCTGGCGCCTGGTCGGCTCCCGCGACGGCCGCGACGGCTCCCTCACGATCCACCAGGACATCGAGCTCTGGTCGACCGTGCTCGACGCGGGCCAGTCGATCGAGTACCGCTTCGACGGCCGCCGCCGGGGATTCGCGCAGGTTGTCAGGGGCGCGGTCGAAATCGACGGGCAAACGCTCGAAGCGGGTGATGCGGTAGCCATCGTCGACCAGCCGTCGGTGGGGGTGACGGCGACGAGCAACGCGGAGCTGTTGCTGTTCGATATGGCCTGAGTCGGTCGTCCGCCACATAAAGTAAGTATTGACTTAATTAAGTAATTACTTATCATAGTGCCATGGACGCTTTCCTGGCACTGGCCGACCCGACCCGCCGCCGCATCGTCGAATCCCTGGCGGACGGCGAATCGCCCTTCGGCGACCTCGCCGATCAGTTCGAGATGAGCCGCCCCGCGGTGTCACAGCACCTCAAGGTGCTGCGCGAGGCAGGCCTCGTCGCGGTGCGCAAGGACGCGCAGCGGCGCATCTACCGGCTGAACCCGGAAGGGCTCGGCGAGCTGGATCGGTGGCTGGACCAGGTGAAGCGCTTCTGGGGACCGCGCCTCGACGACCTCGAGCGCGCACTCGAGGTGGCGACGCCATGAGTCATTACGGCGAACGCATCGACAAATCCACCGTGCGCTTCGAGCGCCTGCTGCCGGGACCTATCGAGCGCGTGTGGGAGTACCTGACGGACGGCGACAAACGCGCCAGCTGGCTCTGCGGCGGAGAAACGGAGCTCCGGGTCGGCGGCAAGGTCGAGATGCATTTCCACAACGCGTCGCTGTCTACGCAGCCGGACATCGAGCGGCCCGAAAAATACAAGGACCTGCCCGAAAGGGTGTCGTTCGGCGGCACGGTAACGCAGTGCGAGCCGCCTCGCCTGCTGGCACACACCTGGGACTTCGAGGACGAGCACTCGGAAGTCTGCTACGAACTCGAAGCGGTTGGCGAACAGGTACGCCTGGTGCTGACGCACCGCAAACTCGCCTCGCACGAAGAGATCATCAGTGTGTGCGGCGGCTGGCACGCCCACCTCGATATCCTCGGGGACGTGCTCAGCGGCCGCGAACCGCGCGCCTTCTGGAAAACGCACACGCCGCTCGAGGAGGAATACGAGCGCCGGCTGGCGTAGCGCTTACTCGGGCTTCCTGAATTTCAGCGTCATGCGGTTCGACTCGCCGACCGCTTCCAGTTTCGCCTTGAGCTCGGGGTCGTCCCGGCTCGTGGCGTAAGTCGGCGGCAGGCGCCAGACGACGTCGTCGTCCGACGGCTGATCCTTGTCGTTGGCGTTGATATCGCTCTCGGCCACGAGTTCGAACCCGGCTGCGATGACCCTGTCGATGACGAACTGCTTTTTCATATAGCCGTGTGAGCCGTTTGCCCACTCGTCCGACTTGTCGTCACGCGCGTGATGCTGGACCACGCCGAGCACGCCGCCCGGCTTCAGGACGTCGTAGGCATCCTTGAGCGCCATGTCGAGATAATCGCCCTTGGCCTCCGACTGGAAACGCCAGACGTTGTGCAACATGCGAACGAAGAACACGACATCGGCCGTCCCCTGCATTTCTTCGGGCATGGAACCGAACCAGAACGCGTCAACGCTGGCGCCATCATTGCCGCGCCACTCCTCCGCGTCGGCTGGCCATGTCTCCAGCCACTGCGACATCTCGGCCATGAACTCATCGGTGGCGAACGGGAAGTTAGGCCAGAGATCCAGCGGGTAGTTGGCACCGACCAGGTGACCGTCCCCGCCGAGATACGGAAGCAGTAGCTTGGTGTACCAGCCGCGGCCCGGCAGGCCTTCGACCACGGTCATGCCCGGCTCGATACCGAAGAACTCGATGGTTTCCTGCGGATGGCGATACTCGTAGCGCGCCTTCACTTCGTCAGGCTGAGCGGCAAGCACGGCCGCCAGTTTGTCGCTGTCGGCCACGGTGGGCTGCAGGGCAAGAACAAGTACGGAAGCAAACAGCAAGGACCACTGTTTCATGGCAAATCCCCCTTGAGAATGTAGCGCCCGATTATCGTTCCCGGGTGCGGGCGAGACAAGCGAGCCCGAATTACTCGGGGTCCCGCGCCGGCCAGGGCTGGCCCGAACGGCGCAAGCCCAGCAAAGCCAGGACAACGAAAAAACCGAGCGCCGCGATGCCGGCGAGAAACAGGAAGTAATGCCGGAAACCGACGATGCCCGGGTTTGCGTCGAGAATCCGGCCCGTTATCGGCGCAAAGAAGATTTCCGGCGTGTAGCCGACGAGTGATACCAGCCCGACGGCGGCGCCGGTCAGGTACGCCGGGGTCTGGTTTTCCTCGAGCAGCGCGAAGTAGATGCCGCGCAGTGCGAAGACGGCGAAGAACGTCACGAACAGGTTCAGGTAGACGATATGCAGGGTGGTTACGTCGACCGACGAAACACCGAGCACCGTCCATGACACCGCCAGCACGGCAAATGCAACGCCGATCGAGCGCGCGGCGTTGAAGCGGTCGGCAACGAGGCCCGCCGCGACCGCGGCGACCGGGCGGATCCAGCTGCCCCAGGTCGACAGCTCGGCACCCCTGACCTCGTCCATGCCCAGCACCTGCACCGCGTACAGCGAATAGTTGTCGAGCCCCTTGTAGCCGCAGTACGCGCATACGATGACGGCGGCGTGCGCCCAGATCACCGGCCTCTTCAGTACGATCGCCATGCCACGCAGCGGGTGCCGGTTCATTGCGACCTGCGCGGCCGGCACGGGCACCGTGAACCACGTGAGCACGGCCGCGCTGAATGCCGCCGCCGTGTAGACGAGGATGATGCTGCGCATGCCGTTGCGCCTTACTTCGTCACTCGCAAGATTGACGTTCTCCGGCATGATCGACGCAAAGACCGCAAGCGCAAGACTGGCCATCAGCGCCGCGACGAGGCCCCGGCCGCCCTCGAGCACACCGAACGCGAGACCCTGGGTCGACTCGCCGCCCCATTCGCGCGTGGCTCGAATGAGCGCCCCCCAGAAAAGGAAGATGGTCGTAATGCCCCAGAAACCGTACAGCAGGCCCATCGGCATCGCCGGGGGAATCGCCGCCATGAAGAGTCCACCGGTGCCCGTGGCCAACAGCGAGGCCGTCAGCAGGGACCGCGCCGGAAAACGGTCCGCCAGCGCGCCGCCCGGGAAATACGAGATCATCGCCGTCACGCCGTAGATGGCGAACAGGTCGCCGAGCTGCGTATTCGTGAAGCCGAATACCTCGAGCAATGTCGGCCGAAAGAACCGAGCCGTGTGAAACGGCAGGCCGAACACGATCTCGCCCGCAATAATGAGCGCGAGCATTGTGACGTAGCGGTGCACGGGGTCAGTATACGTGAACGGTATTTGCTATAAAGGAAGCAGCTATCCCCGCGAGGATCCGGAATGAGCATCGAACGAATCGTATTTCTATCTTTGGCCTTGTTATCCCTGTCCGCCAACGCGATCGCGGAAGCGCCCGCCACCATGCGGGTCGACTTCTATCACTCCGGGAACAGCGAGACAGAGATGTTCAGCCTCGACCGGGTCGTGCTCGAACCGCTGCCGTGGACCGGCAACATGCAGCACCCGATCGACAAGACACTGCGTGGCAAATACCTGTTCGAGATCGTCGCCCCGGGGACGGGCGCGGTTGCCTGGTCGCGGAGTTTCAGCAGTATCTACGGCGAATGGGAGACGACGCGCGAGGCTCGTAACATGAATCGCACTTACCACGAATCGGTGCGGTTCCCTGCACAGGCCGACGAGTTCGAGCTCGTACTCAAGAAGCGCAATGCGCAGAACGACTTCGAGGAGATCTGGCGCATCCCGATCGACCCGAACGACTACATGGTGCACCGGGAAACGGCAGCCTATGCGGACAGGGTGGTCGCGATTCTCGACAGCGGCGACCCGGCGACGAAAGTCGACCTGCTGATCCTCGGCGACGGCTACACCGAGGACGAACAGGACGAGTTCGTCGCGAAAGCCAGGGAACTCGCCGACATACTGTTCGCAACTTCGCCGTTCAGCGAGCGCAAGAGTGATTTCAACGTGTGGGCGCTCGCGCCGGCGACGGCGCAGTCCGGCGTATCGCGGCCGTCGACGAAGACCTATCGCGACACGCCCGTTGGCTCGACTTACGATGCGTTCCGTTCCGAACGGTACGTGCTGACCTTCGAGAACAGGAACATGCGCCGTATCGCATCCTCGACGCCCTACGATTTCATCGAGATACTGACGAATACCGAGACCTACGGCGGCGGCGGCATATACGGGCTGTTCAGCACCGCGGCGGCCAATAGCGAATGGGCGCCTTACCTGTTCGTCCACGAGTTCGGCCACCACTTCGCGGGCCTCGCCGACGAGTACTACACGAGCGCCGTGGCCTACGAGTCGCCCGCAAGTATCGTCGAACCCTACGAACCCAACGTAACCGCCCTGCTCGACCCGGACGCGCTCAAGTGGAAGCACCTCGTCACGCCGAACACACCGCTGCCGACACCATGGCCCAAAGCCGAGTTCGAGGAACATTCGCTCGCCTACCAGAAAAGACGCGCGGAGATGCGCGCCGCGAATGTGCCCGAAGACGAGATGAATGCGCTGTTCCGCTACACGCAGAAATTCACTGACGAACTGTTCGAGAAGTCCCAATACAAGAATGCGATCGGCGCGTTCGAAGGCGCGAACTACGAGGCCAAAGGCTTCTACCGGTCCGAGCAGGATTGCCTGATGTTCACGCGCACGGATCATTTCTGCCACGTGTGCGCCGCCGCGATCGAAGATGTCATCGACGAATATACGAAGGAAAGGCTGTAGGAGCGGGCCTGGGCCCGCGATTGCGGTTCGAGAACCGCTCCTGCGAGCGCTGCTGTGCATCTCCGTGCTGATTGCCGCCTGCGCGGACAACCCCTCCGCGATCCGCGATCCCGGCGAGGATCAGCGTGCGCTGAATTGTGCCAGTCACGAAACCCTCTTCTGTGTAGAGAAGATGGGCAAGACCGTACGCTGCACCTGCAGCAGCCGCGATGACCTGCGTGAGATCCTGGAGCCTGCAAAGCGCTAGCCTCTGATCGCGCTTCGAGAAGCGCTCCTACAGCCGCAATCTCAGCTCCGCAGCTTGTACCCCGATTTGAAGATCCAGCGGATGACCAGCAGGCACGCGACAAGGAAAGAAATCGTCATGCCGAGGCTGAGGCCCACGTGAACATCCGCATTCTCGTAAAAACTCCAGCGGAAGCCGCTGATGAGATACACCACGGGGTTGAACAGGCTGATCGTCTGCCACACGGGCGGCAGCATGCTGATCGAGTAGAACGTGCCGCCGAGGAAGGTGAGCGGCATGATCACGAGTATCGGCACGATCGTGAGCTTCTCCCAGCCGTCGGCCCAGATACCGAGAATGAAGCCGAACAGGCAGAAGGCGATCGAGGTCAGCACGAGGAACAGCGCCATCACGACCGGGTGCGCGATATGGATATCAACGAAAAAACTCGCCGTGGCCAGGATGATCGCGCCGATGATGACGGACTTCGTCGCGGCCGCGCCAACGTAGCCGAGCAGTATCTCGACGAACGACACCGGGGCCGACAGGACCTCGAATATCGTGCCCGTGAACTTCGGGAAGTAGATGGCGAAGGAGGAGTTGGAGATGCTCTCGGTGAGTATCGCCAGCATGATCAGGCCCGGCACGATGAACGAACCGTAGCTCACGCCATCGATCTCCGTTATCCGCGAGCCGATTGCCGCGCCGAAGATCACGAAATACAGCGAGGTCGACAACACGGGCGCAATGATGCTCTGCACGACGGTCCGGCGCATGCGTGCCATCTCGAACCGGTAAATCGATTTGACGGCCTGGAAATTCATCGCGTCCTCTTCACCAGGTCCACGAAGATCTCCTCCAGCGAGCTCTGCGAAGTATTGAGGTCGTGGAAGGAAATGCCCTGCTTCTCGAGCTCGCCGAGCAAGGTGGTGATGCCGGTGCGTTCACGCTGCGAATCGTAAGTGTAGACGAGCTCGTTGCCGCCGTCCCCGAGCTCCAGCCCGAACTCCGACAGCCCCGCCGGCACCTGCTCGAGCGGCTCGTTGAGCATCAGGAACAGCTGCTTCTTGCCGAGTTCCCGCATCAGGCTCGCCGTCTCCTTGACGAGGATGATCTCGCCATGATTGATGACGCCGACGCGGTCCGCCATCTGCTCGGCCTCCTCGATGTAGTGCGTCGTCAGTATTACGGTGACGCCCGACTCGCGGAGCTCGCGGACCACGTTCCACATGGCCTGCCGCAACTCGACGTCGACGCCGGCGGTCGGCTCGTCCAGGAACAGGAGCTCCGGTTCGTGCGCGAGCGCCTTGGCGATCAGCACGCGCCGTTTCATGCCGCCTGAGAGCCCCATGATCGGGCTGTCCTTCCTGTCCCAAAGCGATAGGGAACGCAGCACCTTCTCGATGTGCGCCGGGTTCGGCGGTTTGCCGAACAGGCCGCGGCTGAAACTCAGCGTATTCCAGACGCTCTCGAAGGTCTCGACCGGTAGCTCCTGCGGCACCAGCCCGATCATCGAGCGCGTCTCCCGGAAGTCCCGGACGATGTCGTGACCATCGACGAGCACCGTGCCCGCGGTCGGATTGACGATGCCACAGACGATGCTGATCAGCGTCGTTTTGCCGGCGCCGTTCGGGCCGAGCAAGCCGAAGATCTCGCCACGCTCGATCTCGAGGCTGACGTCTTTCAGCGCCTCGAAGCCCCCAGCATAGGTCTTGTTGAGGTTCCTGACGTCGAGTATCGGCTGCATGCGCGAATGGTACGCGCGCTAGAAATACTTCGCGAGCTGGATCTGCACGTAATCATCACGCACCACGGCGAAGGTGAGATCCTGCGGCCCGGCGCCCGAGAACACCCGTGCACGAAGCTCGAACGCCACGCTGTCGCCGATGCGCCGCTCTGCCTCGATGTTAAAAAAGGTCTCGCCCGATTCGGTGTCATAGGCAATGCCCGCGAGCAACGACGTGTCCTGCGTATCGTTCAGCGCCAGGCGCGTGCCGACAAAAATGTCCTTGTCGGCGGTCGTGAACGGCTCGAGCTCGTTGCGCCCGTCGTACTGGTACTCGAGCAACAGGCCCACGTCGGCCGCGGACTGCGCGACCTGGTAGAACGTGTACTCGAAGCCGCCCACCGCGGCCGCAAACGTCTCGGAATAACCATTCCGTGCGATCGCCTCCAGCTTCCATAGCCAGGCGTCACGTGTGTACTGCAAGTCGACGCCAAGCTGGTCGATCTGGTCGTAGTGCGGCAACAGCACGGGCGCTTCGTCCGCCGGGATGAGCCGCGGTTCGCGGCTGGTGCCGCTGAAAACACTGAGCCCGATGTCCACGTCACCGAGGTAGTGGCTGTAACGCAGTGCCAGGTCGACGTGATTCTCTTCGCGCGACGATTCGTAGACCGCGCGGTCGCCGTCGACGGGCAGTGGCGTGCGCAGGCGCCCCTCGACGCCCGGGTAGTTGCGCTCCCGGAAATACGGCATGACGTAGGCGCTAAGGAGCCCCCAGTCTCTCTGCCAGGCGAGGTTGATCATCGGCTGGCCGAGCTTGTCCTCGCCATCGATGTCGCCGGCAGCATCGGTCTGGTTGATGATGTCCACAAGGTGCACAGACTCGGTCACGCCCCAGAACACGGTATTGACGCCCGCCAGCAGTTCGACGGTATCGCCCTCGTGTGCCCAGTAGGCTTCCTGCAAATCGACCAGGTTGCGCTCCTCGTCCACCGAGTCCCAGCGCAGGTAAGGGATGAACGATGCGCGCTGGTCCCCGTCGGCGTTGCGCCAGCGCAGCTCGTTGGTCGCCGTGAGCGACACCTGTGCCGCGTGCGCTCCCTGCCCCGGCCATTGCGCGTCCCGGGCGAAGAGCCGCGACTGCAGCTCGACGTTACCCGAATGATCCCAGGACGCCTCGTCGGCAGCTGCGACTGACGCGGCCACCAGCAGCGCCAGCGCGGTGATATGTACCGTTCGAATCCGCATGGCGATTTACCGCAGCCGGCTGAGCCGGCCCTTGACGAAGTCGTTCTCCGACAGGCCCACGCCAAAGCGGTAGTCACCGTAGACCAGGTCCGTCTGCTTGTTGGTCTGCACGTTGGTCATGCTGAGCACGTGCGCGCGCCAGACACCGTCGTAATTGCGGTAGTCTTTCAGCTCCAGCACTTTCAGCAGGTCGCCACGGCGATCGTAGAATTCGACCTTGCGGATCTGGAAGTCCCCCTGGTCCACCCAGGACACCTGTTTCGTGTAGCCCGAGTTCTGGTAGCGCGGGGTCCGTTCGACGACATCGCACACCAGGTCGCCGCAAGGCTCTTCACCAACGTAGCGATAGTCGAACTTGTTCAGCTCGATCGCCGTGAAGTCCTCGAACGCGAACTCGCTACCCACGAACGGGCCGGACTTGTTGCTCGAGGAGATGCGCTTGACGCGCTTCAGCGCGGGCAGGTAGAGCCACTGGTCGTCCGGGTCGAGAATCTTCGCGTGCGACAGCAGCGCCGTGCCCTCGATATCGCGCGGCGTGTCGAACAGCACCAGGCTCTTGTCGCCGACGGACTCGTCCGGCTTCTCGAGCGTGGCGATCTTGAGCGATCGCGTCGACTGCTGGCCGGCGGCGTTGCGCAGGATCATCTGCAGCTCCACCTCGCTGTCGCCGAAGCCGAGGTCCGAGCGATCCGAACGGGCAGCGATTTCGAAGCCCTTTTCTTCCGGCGACACCGCATTCGCGCGGGCAGCAAACGCCAGCGCGAACGCGGCGACCAGGATCATGCCTATCGTTGTCTTGAGTTTCATTATCTTTCCTCTTCAATACTTGAATGAATTCGTTCAGGTTGTTTGCGCCTGCAGCTCGAGCTGCCCGGCCACCCGTGCCTCGCGGTCACGCTTGCCGAGCAGCAGAAGTGCCGGCAGGAACAGGAAGTCGAGGATCAGCGCGAACACGATCGCAAGCACGGTCATGAGCCCGAGATCGACGTTCATCTTGAACGCCGACGTCGTCATGACCAGGAAGCCCGCCGTCAGGATGATCGTGTTGACGACGATCGCGGTGCCGACGTTGTGGAACGCATAGCGGATCGAGTCTTCGACGCTCAGGCCGCGCTCGTCACGGGCACGCACGTATTTCGACAGCAGGTGCACCGTGTCGTCGACGATGATGCCCAGCGATATCGATGCCACGGTCGCCACCGAGAAGCCGACCTCGCCGACCAGCAGCGCCCAGGCGCCGAAGGTCGTCAGTATCGGCAGACCGTTCGGTACCAGGCTCAGCAGACCGAGCCGGACGCTGCGCAGCGCGAACATCATGATGATCGCGATCGCGACGATGGCGAGGATCGTACCCGCAACCATGTTCTGCATGTTGCGTTCGCTGATGTAGGTAAACATCACGGCGGCGCTGGTCGGCTCGGTACGCATGTAGGCCGGCCAGTTGTCATTCATCCACCGCTCGACGTCGGCGAAGAACTGCTTGGTTTCCGCGGTCGTCGCGCGGCTCACGGTGGCCGTGACACGCGTTGCCGACTTGTCGACGTTGATGCGGTCGTTCAGGTCCAGTCCGTAGGGCAGTGACAGCTCGTAGAGCAGCAGGTACTGCGCCGACAGTTCGCGGTCCGCCGGTATCCGGTAGTACGCCTCATCGTCTCCGTGCATGTTGCGGTTCAGGCGCTTCATGATGTCGGACAGCGAGTACACGTGGGTGACGCTCGGGTGTGCACGCAGGAAGTCTGCGAAGTTTTCCAGGTTAGTGAGGAACTCCGGCTCACTGACGCCGCCCGGGCCCGCCGCGGGCACCGAGTACTCGATGGGATAAAGGCCGAAGAATTCCTGTGCCTCGTCCGAGTCGGTACGAAACTCGATGCGCTCGTCGAAATACTCGACCCACTGGTCGTTGAAGTCGATCGTCGGTATGAACGCGACCAGCGCCAGCGAGGCCAGGCCGACGCCGACGAACAGCTTGCGGTAGTTACCGATAACGGCTTCCGCCAGGCGGTCCATGGCGCGCTGCGACCAGTCGCTGCCCGCGGACTGCCTGCTGCGGTAAGGCAGCACGCTGATCAATGCCGGCAGCAACGTAACCGAGTACAGCCACGCGGCCGCGATGCCGACGGCGGTGATGTTGCCGAGATGCCAGTACGGCGGCGAGTCCGAGAAATTCAGCGACAGGAAGCCGACGACCGTCGTCAGCGACGTGATCGACACCGGCAGGAAGTTGATGCGCACGGCCTCGACCAGCGCCTCGGTCTTGTCGAGCCCCTCGCGCATCAGGCTGCGCAGCGACAGCAATATGTGGATCGAGTCCGCAACTGCCAGCGTCAGGATGACGATCGGCGCAGACATCGCGATCGGCGTCAGCTTCACGCCGGCAAAGCCGGCAGCGCCCATGCCCACTATCGTCGAGAGCATGATGACGACAAGCGTCGACGCCGTCGCGGTGAAAGAACGGATGATCAGCCAGGTCAGCCCGAAGATAACCACGAACATCAGCGGCATAAGCGTGCCCGCGTCCGTCATGCCGGTCTCGGCAAACGCGTTGTTGAGCATCGACACGCCCGTCAGGTGGATCTGCACGTCGGGAAACTCGGCCTCGATCTGTGCCTTGAGGTCTCTCGCGAAGGCGACGGCCTCGGGCACTTCCATCAGGCCTTTCTCCGGGTACTGCAGCACGACGTTCACCGCTGTGACGCCGGCGTCGGCCGTCACGATCTGGTCCCGCAGCAGCGGTTCCGCGAGCGCCACGTCGCGGCGATCGCCGAGGTCGTCGCTGCTCCTGTCCGCCGCTCCGCTCACCAGGTCCTCGACGATCAGGTCGTCCTCGATCGCGTAGGTGTGCTGGAAGTTGCTGACTGAATCGACGCGAATGGCGTAGGGAATCTGCCAGGCCGCCTCGGTGAGTTCCTCCACAGCAGCCAGCGTCTCCGCGTCGAACGCTTCACCTGAGCGCGGTTCGATCACGAAGAAGAAGTTGTCGTTTTTCGTGTAGGTGTCCTGCAGGTTCTCAAACGCCTGCAGCTCGGGGTTCGCCTCCGAGAAGAACACGCGGTAGTTGGTTGAAAACTCGAGCCGACTCGCGCCGGACCCGATAGCCGCCGCCAGCACAACCGCGCCCGCGATGACCCACCAGCGGCGTGCGATCACGGTGCGTGTCAGCGCAGCGGCGAAGCGGTCGATTGCCTTGAAATAGGTGCCCATGTTCTCTCTCCAGTGTTATTAATTTATTACCAATCGGTCATTAATTAGCCAAAAAAACGTCATGTCCACAGGTCGATCATGGACTCCAGCAGGTTCATGACTTCCTCGGTGGTTATCAGCCCTTTCACAAGCGCCGCAGCCCCGGCGAGGCCGACCATCAGCTGTTGCGCAAGCCTTGCCGGGTCAAGTTCGGGACGGATCTCGCCAGCCTCCTGGGCTTTCGTCAGGAGCTCCGTCATCACCGCAATGCGCCGCTGCCCTTCGTTCATCAGCATTGCCTTGACCTCGGGATCGTGCGGCGCCAGCTCGACCATGCTGTTGATCATGAGGCAGCCCCTGCCCTCCGCCGCGTGGTCGCAGACGGTGCGCACCAGGGCGCGGATGCTGTCGAGCGGCGAATCCTGCTCGAACGCGACCGCGGCCACGTCCTTGAACTCGCGGTCGGCGTAGTGATTGAGGGATCGCATGAACAGCTTGTGCTTGTCGCCAAAGGCCTGGTAAAGGCTGCCCTTGTGCAGCCCGGTGCAGCAGCACAGGTCGTTGAGCGAGGTCGACTCGTAGCCCTTCTTCCAGAACTCGTCCATGGCGGCCTCGAGGGCGCGCTCCTCGTCGAATTCTCGCGGTCGTCCGACCGATCGTTTTTGTCCTGGCTGGGCCATAATCCGGATGTATTTATAACTGATCGGTCAAGAATATAACGATCCCGGATTGCGTTGTCTACCCCAACGCCGGACATTTTCGTGATCCGGGGGTCAGAAAATCCGGCCGGGGTTCAGTAAGCCGTTGGGATCCAACGCTTTTTTCAGAGCGCGCATCAATGCGACTTCGGTGTCGTTGCGCGTGATGCGGAGGAACGCGCGCTTCTCGAGACCGACGCCGTGTTCCGCGGAGATCGAACCGCGGTAGGGCTTGAGCTCGTCGTAGATGATCTCCATGACCTCGCGCTGTTCGTCATGGTCCGCGCTGCCCACGGTCAGCAGGAAGTGCAGGTTGTTGTCGCCCAGGTGGCCGAATGAGGTGCCGCGGAACGTGTCCGGCCAGCGCTCGTTCAACCGTTTTTTCACGGCCGCGACATAGTCCGCGGTATGCACGATGGGAAGGCTCACGTCGAACGCCATCACCGGGTTGAGGATCTCGGCGAGGCCGTCGATGTCGTCGCGGATCGCCCACATCGCCTCGCGCTGCTTGGCGCCGCTCGCGAATGCCGCATCGACGATCAGGCTTTCATCGAGCGCTTCCTCGAGCGCCGCCTGGAATCGCTCCGCGTCCTGTTCCTGCTTGCCGCCGCGCGCCTCGATGAGCACGTACCAGGGGTGCCCTGCTTCCACCGGCGGCGCATGCCGGTCGCGCTCGACGACCACCGTGTTGTAGAAGTCTTCCCACAGCACCTCGAACGCGGTCAGGTTGCCGCCGAGCGAGCTGCCGAGGCTCTTCAGCAGCTTTGGCACATTCGAATACTCGTCGACCGCGACGAACGCGGTGTTGCGGCTGCGCAGTGCAGGCCGCAGTCGCAGCACGGCGCGAGTAATGATCCCGAGCGTACCCTCGGTGCCGATGAAGAGCTGCTTCAGGTCATAGCCGGCATTGTTCTTCAATAATCGATTCATCGAAGACACGATGGTGCCATCGGCAAGCACCGCCTCCAGCCCGAGCACTTGCTCGCGCATCATGCCGTAGCGAATCACCGCGTTGCCGCCGGCGTTCGTCGAAATCGCACCGCCGATCTGCGCGCTGCCGCGCGCGCCGAAGTCGACCGGGAACATGAGGTCCGCATCCGCCGCCCGCTCCTGCACGGTGTGCAGCGGCACGCCCGCCTGCACGGTCATCGTGCAGCCGGTCTCGTCGAGTGACTCGACTGCGTTCATGCGTTCGAGAGAAAGCAGTATGTCGTCTTCGCCGGCGGTCGCACCTTCGACAAGACCGGTGTTGCCGCCGACAGGAATCACCACCTGCCCTGCCGTGTGGCACAGCTTCATCACCGCCGACACCTCGTCCGTGCTCACCGGGCGCACGATCGCTTTCGCCCTGCTCGGCTCCGGGCGCAGCCAGGACGCGGGCCGCGCGGCCACATCCGTGCCCGTCAGCACGCCCGACGCGCCTACGATGCCGATAATGTCGTCTATCAGTTCCGACAAAGCGATCAGTCCATCCTGAGCTGCGTCTTGTAAGCGAACAACGCCGCCGATCCGCCCGTGTGCAGGAACACGATGTTCTTGGCCTTCTCGAAATACCCTGTCCTTACGAGGTCGATAAGGCCCGCGAGCGCCTTGCCGCTGTAGACGGGGTCGAACAGCAGCCCCTCGAGGCGCGCCAGCAGCAGCACGGCGTCGTTCATCGCTTCCGTCGGGATGCCATAGCCCGCGCCGACGTAATCGCAGTTCGCGACGACGTCTTCGCGTGCGACCACGCCCGGGGCGCCGATGTACTCGGCTGTCTCGCAAGCGAGATCGAACACTTTTTTCTCCTGCGCGTCCTTCGCCGCACTGACGCCGATACCGAGCAGGGGAATGCCGCTGTTCATGGCTTTCAGGCCCACGACCAGGCCGCCCTGCGTTCCCGCGCTGCCGGTCGCCGTGACGAGATGGTCGATGACCAGCCCTCTTTCATTGGCCTGGTTAACCAGTTCCAGTGCGCAATTGACGTAGCCGAGTGCGCCAATCTTGTTGGA
>Ga0209536_100001607_pt1 | contig 37119 bp, 29 predicted proteins | sample DeeMarSeWOR28_12_FD_187461 | JGI IMG/M metagenome (GOLD analysis project Ga0209536, IMG submission 187461) | Marine sediment microbial communities from White Oak River estuary, North Carolina - WOR-2-8_12 (SPAdes) (version 2) | ecosystem: Environmental > Aquatic > Marine > Intertidal zone >... | reverse complement strand
TCCACTGTATCTTGTTTTATGGAGAGGTCTTCTTTGCTAAGAAGCGCATAGATATTTGTCGTAGATTCATTCTTCGATTTACGATGATGCTGAGCACTCTCCAAGTAATAAAATGCAGAATCCACGTTTTTCATCTGGAGGTAGGCAAGACCGAGGTTATTTAACAGCATCCCATTATCCGGGAATTCCTCTAATCCATCCTGAAGAGTAAACACAGCCTCAAAATATCGTTGTAATTCCAGGTATCTCACCCCAAGAGTTGCATAGGAAAATTCAGTTGGATTTTTCCTAACAGCCTGTTTTAAAAATTCTATTTCCTGTATCGTATTCCCATTTCTTTTTTCCATGGTTGCCATTGCGTAATTTGCCCGATGACTGGTACCGGAAAAAATATTGGATAATTTATAATATTCTGTGGCTGACAAATAATCACTGGCGGTTAGATATAAATCTCCAATGCCTGAGTAGAATCCCGCTACCGACTGGTAATACGGGGTCATATTCAACCTGAAAAAAAGTCCCATAATGACAATAACTCCGGCAAACCTTGAAATAAAATAAGGCATCCTCCTGGGCTGGTAAAGCACTTTCCCAACATCAACATTATGTCTGATCAAATCGAAGAAATTAGCAATTACATAAATGATAAACATGGAAGAATAACCTAATTGGCTATAAATAATCACATCCTCAATGGCTTCTACGAAGGAATCATTTCCTGTAATGAAGAAATACGAAATTGTAAGATGTGCCGTAATAGCCAGGCATAGGAAGAGAAATGCACCTATGGGGTAAAAAGAAAACATGCCTTTATAGGTAATTTCTTTCGCTCGATAGCCCCAAAGCCCTATTACTGTTGCGATGGTAAGTAACCAGAAAGACCCGATCACATATATATCTAACTCCAGGATTTTGCTGTTTCGTAACAGAACAAGTGTTGCATTCACTAAAAAAACAATACTGATCACCAGGAAATGAACTAATCCATTTTTCTCGCCAACAAATGCACCTGATGTAATCACGCGTAAAAAACCACTCACAATCTCATGGCCAACCATGAATGTAAACAGGATGGTAAGGATCAAAGGAACATAAATCCCATAATTAACAATGTGTAAAAAGGGCAGATTCACACCACTGAATAAATATATGAGAATTCCAAATATCCCTGTTGCTGTCAGATGGGTAACGAGCCGTGGGATGAAACCGATCCCTTTCCTCACAAAATGAAAGAAATAAAGGGACGGGAAATATAAAATAAACGCGATAACCAGACCGATCTTCTCATAAGAATGGAACAATTGTAAATAATCAAGCTTCAATCCAATGAACAATACCGTAAGTAAAACCACAGATGCGATGAACCAAAATCTTGATAAATCTGTGATCAGGGACAGCATAATGCTAATGAATATACCTAACCAAATTAGCAGAATATACGCCGGCCAAGTATTCACCTGGAGCTCAGAAGCAACAAATCCCTGTGAAATGACATAATTATTAATGCTTATCGGAAATTCAAAAATGCCTAACCGGTATGAATCATATAATGTACGTATTGGATCTATATAATTTTCGATTTCCCATTTGATCACAAATGAGCTTCCTGTCACATTGGTAAAAACATAAGCCGCAAGAGCACATAAAAAAAGAAAGAGCAGCGCCTGGTAGACAATTTTAAACGGTTTATCCCAGGAATTCCAAAAAAGATCTGGCTTCATACTAGATGGTAAAATTTCTTCTTCAGGGTGAAATTACATGTAAAATAATTTATTACTCGGTTTTAAGGTAATTTTCTTAATACCGAGTTCTACCAACAAATTTTTAAGAAAAGTCTTGATAAATACCTTTGCAATTGCTTAAGGTTTACAACGAAATTAGTTTTTGGCTTTTAGCTCCTTATCAATCACTTCATAAACCCTGGACTTTAACTGTGCCAGGTCTTCCGAAGTCAGTCCTTTAGTTTCAATTGGTTCATGAAAAATGATCATATTTTTATGACGGTGCAGGAGTAGTTTACCGTCATCTGGTAAAATGATCCAGTTGTATGGAATAGTTACAGGCACAATCGGTATTTGCTTTTCAATTGCCAACCTGAAGGCACCATCTTTAAAGCGGGCCATCTCAGGTGGATTTTTACTGGTTATACCCCCTTCCGGAAATATCACGAGGTTATTCCCCTGATCGAGTTCTTCAGCGCATTTCCCAAGTGCATTATATTTACTTTTCAAATTATTTTTGTCGAGCGTGATATGAATGTTCCTGTACATATAACCAAAGAGCGGGATTTTGCCCAGCGAGCTCTTTCCGACAAAAATTGGGCGAATGTGATTAATTCCAAAAGCAGGAATATCCAAATAGGAAAAGTGATTTGAACAATAAATATATTGTCTGCTAAAATCAAGCTTATCGGAATATGCTTTCCTGATTGGTATAAATGATAAAGTGTAAAATAACCACGCCCAGATCCGGTGTAAGGTATATACGAGTGAATGTCTTTTGTTCGTATGGATAAGAAGCGTGAAAAGCGGGAGCATGATAATAAATATCAGGGCAAACAGTGAAAGGCTATAAACCGAATAAATTCTCCGCAAAATCGACATTTATAAATGTGCCATTTTTTTCTGTAAAATATTAACAGTTCAGGTTTTTTCCAACGTTTTAAATGCAGCACGTGTCTGGTAATAGAAAGAATAAAATCATGAAAAAGTATATTTTCTCTATTGTAACCATAATTTCAGTATTGTTTTTTTCATCCTGTGGTGAAGATATTAACTGTGATTGCAATGCACCTCCGGACCTTCGGCCACTAAGTGCTGGTGAAGAGGCGATCATTACTTCGGCCAACGATTTTGCATTTGATATTTTTTCCAGGATCAATACTGCTGAAACAAATAAAAATCTTTTTATCTCGCCATTGAGTATAAGCACAGCCCTTTCCATGACAGCCAATGGCGCTGTTGGGGAGACAAAAAATGGTATTAAGGAGACACTACACCAGGTTGATATGACAGACGAGGAAATTAATGATGCATATAAAACGTTATCTAAGTTTATTACCGAACTTGATCCGAAAGTGATCATGCAACTAGCCAATTCCAATTGGTATAAGCAGGAATATCATATCAAAGATGCTTTCAGAAACATTTTGCTTGACTATTATCAGGCAGAAGTCATGGCAACCAATTTCAGTAATCCCTCAACAAAGGATGTGATCAACGGTTGGATTGAAGATAAGACAAATGGTAAAATAAAAGACATGATCGACCAAATCCCACCTGATGTTGTGATGTACCTTATCAATGCAATTTATTTAAAAGCCACCTGGCAATACCAATTTGAAAAGAATAAAACTGAGTTGAAGGATTTTACATTGGCAAGCGGATCGAAAGTCAAAACAGAGATGATGTATAGTAAAGGAGTAAAAGCCAACTTTTATGTCAATGAAAACCTGCAATTTATTGAACTCCCCTATGGTAACGGACAATTTGTTTTTTCCATTATCCTGCCCAAAAAATCGCAACAATTAGACGAAATAATTAATAATCTGGGTATCGATGAATTCAATAGCTACCTGGAAGCAGCTGATACGTCAACATTTGAAGTATATTTGCCCAAATTCAAGATTGAATATAAAATTCTATTAAATGACGTGTTATCTGCTATGGGTATGGAACAGAGTTTTGGGGCTAACGCCGATTTCTCTGACCTGTTTGTTGAAGATCTGGATTTGTATATCAGTAGAGTATTACATCAATCCTTTCTGGAAGTAGACGAAGAAGGGACCGAAGCTGCGGCAGCAACCGTAGTAGAAATAATGGAAACTTCCATTGATCCGAATGCCAAACCATTTGTATTGTATATCGATCATCCATTTGCCTTTTTTATCAGAGAAAAACACTCAAAAACTATACTGTTCTCAGGCAAATTACTGGATCCCACAAAATAGGATGAAAAAAAATATTAATTGTTTTTAAACAAAATCTTGAGTAATTTGTCAAATATAAAAAGCTATTAAGGATCAATTTTTGTACGAGGACGTGAGAAATTACCCATTACATCAAATATTTTCCAAGAACCTGATTTTTTTGATGCTTTCCCTGATCATTTTTTCAGGGTGCGACAAAGAATTATCAGAAATTGATGAAAATAAGGTCCTTCGTAAAATATCTGCACAGGAACAGGAAATTATTCATTCCAATAACCAGCTCTCACTTGATATTTTACGCGCTGAATATCAGCTGAATCAAAACGAAAATGTGCTGTTTTCTCCACTAAGTGTCGGAATATCCCTAGGAATGGTTTATAATGGTGTTGGTGAAAAAGAAAAGTCGGAGATACAGCAACTTCTTGGGTTGGAATCATTGGCTGAAAAAGAAATCAACAAATCTTACAACGAATTGTTAAGTTTCCTCCAAGTTTCATACAACGAGTTAAATATTTCCTATGCCAATTCCTTATGGTTTTCACAGGATATAAATATTCATGAAGATTTTCGTACACGGGTAATGGCTTATTATGACGCTGAAGTCAGTGAGCTGAATTTTAAAAAATCGTCTTCATTGGAAATTATTAATAGCTGGGGAAATATGAAATCAAATGGAAGTTTCGAAAAACTGATTGATGTTACTCCATTAAAGAATACTGAAATTTTCCTTGTCAATGCGTTTTCGCTCAATTCCGACTGGAAACAGAAGGATAATTATTTTCAATCAAAACGAGATTTCTATACATACAAAGGAGAAAAGTTTAAAGTAGATATGATCCAATGGGATGGTTTGAATATTAAATTGAATGAAAATAGTAATTATGATTTCATGGAAATTCCATTTGAAAATGATCAGTTTTCCTTCGCTGTAATTCAACCTGAAAATCAGGAATCGCTTAGTAAGGTAATGGAATCTATTTCAATTGATGAATTAGATCACCTTATTGACAACTCCATGGAATATAAGGCAAATGTAAGTTTACCGCATATTAACTTTTATTCTGATAGACCACTTAAAAATGTTCTTTCCAGCATTGGCCTTAAGGACCTGTTCTTGTCTACAACTGATCTTTCACCTGCATTTATAGAAAAGAATAAAAAAATATCTGAAATCAATCATTTAGCCAGAATTAATCTAAAATCCAATGAGTATAGTATTAGAATGGAAGACTCATTTGCCGATTCAAATTTAAAATTAGTTAATATAAACCGGCCATTCCTTTATTTTATAAGAGACAAACATTCAAAGACTATTTTGTTCGCAGGATATTATACTCAGCCAGGCAAATAATTTTATCCTTTATTACCCGGTATTTTCCAATTATCTGTGGTTATTTTTGCTGCTATAGCTTGTAGCTATTAACTTGTCTATGGAGAAACAGTCCAAAATTTATGAAAATCTTAAGCGCTGAGTTAATCCGAAAGGCTGATCAATACACCATTGAAAATGAGCCTATTCAGTCAATTGAATTGATGGAAAGGGCTTCCAGGGCCTTTGTTACATGGTTTGAATCAAATTTTGACAGAACGCGCAGGGTATTTATATTTTGCGGAACCGGAAATAATGGTGGAGATGGATTGGCTATTGCGCGCATATTGAGTTTTAGAAAGTGGGACGTCACTACCGTCACCGTAAAAAAGTCTTCAAAAAAAAGCCAGGACTTTACCATAAACTACCTGAAACTGGCTGAAGTTCGTGAGATAGCCAATATTGAAAAGGTAGAAGATCTTAATTTCAACGTACAAAAAAAGGATATAATTATCGATGCTATTTTTGGTTCCGGACTTGCCAGGGAGGTCACCGGGATCTATGCCTCTGCAATCGATTTTATTAATAATTCAAGCGCCACAATAATCTCTGTTGATGTGCCCTCAGGCCTTTTTATCGATGCCATATCACCTAAAAAATCTATCATAAAAGCAGATCATGTATTATCCTTCCAGCTACCAAAATTAGCTTTCCTGATCCCTGAAAACAGTGAATACGTAAAAAGCTGGTCCATCACAAATATTGGATTAGACACGGATTTCATCAATTCACAGCCATCCGATTATGAATATATTGATGACCTTTTGATTAAAAAGCTGTTTAAACCTAGAGCTAAATTTGCACATAAAACTGATTTTGGGCGGATATTGCTTATGTCCGGAAGCCAGGGTAAAATGGGAGCATGCATCCTATGTGCCAGTGCGTGTATCAGGAGTGGAGCGGGTCTTGTGACCACCCACATTCCAAGTTGTGGATACCAGATCATGCAATCCTCTGTACCAGAGGTGATGACTTCTTCAGATTTCAACGAACGATTTCTGACGGGTATTCCCGATCTTGAACCTTATGATGTTATCGGAATTGGCCCCGGAATTGACAGACATATCGATACCTATGAAGTAATTGCCCAATTGCTTGAAAAGTTCAGAAAACCAATTGTTTTGGATGCGGACGCTATTAATATCATTGCAGACGAACAAAGTTTTATGAAGCAACTCCCGGAAGGATCTATTCTCACACCCCACCCTGGTGAATTCAAGCGTATTGTAGGATTTTGGAATGATGACTTTGAACGACTTGAACAACAAATTGCGATTTCAAAAGAATTTAAAGTATTTATTGTATTGAAAGGTGCACATACTTCCATTTCCACTCCTGAAGGAAAAGTGTATTTCAACTCGACAGGTAATCCGGGTATGGCTACCGGAGGAAGCGGAGATGTATTAACCGGCATCATTACTTCATTGCTTGGTCAAAAATATTCACCTGAACATGCTGCTATCCTTGGGGTTTATTTACATGGACTGGCAGGTGATATTGCCGCTGAATTTCTAGGAGAAGAAAGTCTAATTGCGAGTGATATCATCGATTATTTACCTCAGGCGTTTTTAGAAATTAAAAATTGAGGTAATCCAAACCGGTAATTGATTGTGAATTTAATTAAAATGTTGGATTGATCGATTTACCAAAGACAATTGTCAAGGTCAACATACTTCCTAATAACCATACTTATCCTTCCATAATGCCTTGAGTCGCTTACGCATTTCATTCTCACGGGCATTATCACCTGGTTCATATAATTTTGTACCCGAAATTTCCTCCGGAAGAAATTCTTGTTCAATAAAATTACCTGGATAGCTATGCGCATATTTATATCCTTTGCCATATTCCTGGTCTTTCATCAGCTTTGTAGGTGCATTTCGCAGATGGAGCGGGATAGATAAATCGCCTGTTTTTTGCACCAATTCCTGAGCATCTTTAATGGCTACATACGCGGCATTACTTTTCGGAGAACTAGCAAGATAGGTAGTACATTGTGACAAAATAATCCTTGACTCAGGATAACCAATCATATTTACTGCCTGGAAACAACTTGTGGCAATTACCAATGCCGTTGGATTTGCATTTCCTATATCTTCGGAAGCGGAAATTACTAATCTCCTGGCAATAAATTTTACATCCTCACCTCCTTCAATCATCCTGGCCAGGTAATACAAGGCTGCATTAGGATCACTACCCCTGATTGATTTTATAAATGCTGAAATGATATCATAATGTTGCTCACCAGCTTTATCATATAGGGCTACCTTCTGTTGGGCAATTTTCATTACAATTTCATCTTCAATAATGATGTCTTTGGTTTTCATGGAATCGATAACCAATTCGAATATGCTCAATAGTTTTCGCGCATCGCCACCTGCAAGTTGTAGTAATGCTCCTGTTTCCTTCAATTGGATATTCAGTTTGCTGAGCTTATAATCCTTTTTCATGGCTACATCAAGCAGGCGCAACAGATCTTCTTTATTCAATTGCTTTAGTACATACACCTGACACCGCGACAATAAGGCGGCATTGACTTCAAATGATGGATTTTCCGTGGTTGCACCAATAAGTGTGATAATTCCTTTTTCTACAGCACTTAATAATGCATCCTGCTGTGATTTATTGAATCTATGGATTTCATCAATAAATAAAATAGTACGCTGAATTCTGCCAGCTTTATGGATAACCTCACGGACTTCTTTAACACCTGCACTTACTGCACTCATTGTATGAAAGGGTGCTTTTACCTGATTGGCAATAATATTGGCAAGTGTTGTTTTACCAACTCCCGGAGGCCCCCAGAAAATCATGGAAGGAACCATATTTGAACTTATCGCTCTGCGCAATACAGCTCCCTCACCTACCAGGTGTTCCTGTCCTATTAAATCCTCAAGTGTAGAGGGCCGTAATCGTTCAGCTAATGGAAGTGATTGATCGAACATGAATATAGCATCTGGGACTAAAAATAATACTAATATTCAAGCAAATAAACTTAGATTTGAATTACCTGAATATTCGAGGTTTTGTGGCAACGTAAAATTAACAATCCGAATTATTTCGACATTAAGTATTGTATTTTCTTCATTACCTCAAGAGACGTCTGCTTGTTGAACCACAGAGGATATCTGATGATTTATATGTATTACCTTTAAATTCAAGAATTTAAGGGTCTAAATACGCGATTTCTCGAATTTCAATAATTCATTTTGGTAAAATTGGCCAATTGTATTTTTTCTGCCAATGACACAATTTTGGAATTGCGATATTTTCAGGAGATAGTTAAAGGTTAGATAATATTTCGCTGAATACGTACGCTAAATAATGTACCTAATCAACATGGTTGATTAAAAATCTCCCCCCTATAAGGTCAGTTTATTTGAAATGGATTTAATGCCTCGTTCAAACTGCTCCATCATTTCATCATGAACATCGAGGTGTGTCACCATTCGGATACTGTTTCCACCAAATCCTAACGCAAGAATTCCATGAGTTTTTAATTGAAACAGAAATTCTGAAACCTGAATGCCACCCTTCAGGGAGAATATTATGATGTTTGTATCCACAGGTTCTACATTCGAAACCCAATGACAATTGGTGAGTATATTAGCAATTTCTTTCGCCTTTTTATGATCATCCTTTAATCGATCGATGTGATGGTCAAGTGCATAAATCCCCGCTGCAGCGAGATAACCTGACTGCCTCATAGCACCCCCAAACACCTTTCGAATACGTTTGGCTTTCTTTATATTTCCGGTGCTGCTTAAAAGCAATGAACCAACCGGAGCGCCAAGCCCTTTTGACAAACAAATAGAAACCGTATCAAAATAATTCCCGATATCACTGGCATTACCTCCTGATTCTACCAGAGCATTGAACAGCCTCGCACCATCGAGATGTGTCAACAATCCATATTTTTTACTTACATCGCTGATTGTTTTCATTTGTTCCATGGTGTAAAAGCATCCACCTCCTTTGTTCACTGTATTTTCCAATGCCACAAGTTTTGTTCTTGGGAAATGTATGTCATTCGGCTTGATATTATTAATGATATGATCCGGCGTAATTCGTCCACGGTCCCCATCAACCAATTCAACAGAAACCATCGAATTATAGGCTATTCCTCCACCTTCATACAGATAGATATGAGATCTTTTATCACAAATCACCTCATCCTGAGGCTGTGTTAATGTCCTGATGGCAATTTGGTTGGTCATGGTGCCTGAAGGGCAAAAAAGGCCATCCTCAAAGCCTAACATGGCAGCTCCTTTTTCTTCCAGCTCCTTGACGGTGGGATCTTCCCCAAACACATCATCACCTACCCTGGCCGACATCATGGCTTCCAGCATGGCCGGAGTTGGCTTCGTTACTGTATCACTTCGCAGATCAATTAGCATAATACTATCCATTTTGAGCTTAAAAAATGTATTTGCAGCAAGTTAATAAATGATTAGATTTGGTTTAATAAAAAAATACCATTGAATGAATAACAGGAGGAAATTTATAAAATCTACATCAGTACTTATTGCTTCTGCAGGTATGATGGGATATCAGGTTGTATATTCAAAAAATAAAATTAGGTTAATAGACAAAACACTAAAAGAGGGCATGTTACAACACAACGTATATTTTTGGTTGAAATCCGGTCTTGATAATAAGGATCAAAAAAACTTTGAAAAAGGGCTCAAAGATTTAGTCTCCAGTGTTAAAGAAGTAAATAAAGCTGAAATTGGAATACCCGCACCTACCCCCGCCAGGGATGTAGTGGATAAATCGTTTGGTTATTCTCTTTTTGTATGGTTCAAAAGTATAGAAGACCATAACATTTACCAGGATCATCCGGCTCATAAAAAATTTATTGATGATTGTTCAAAATACTGGACGAAGGTGCAGGTCTTTGATTCAGAGCTAATTTGAACTCGTTTCGGTTGATAATTTAACGTTGAATAAAAAATAAAAAGAAGCATGAACTGTTTTGGCCAGTCGCATGCTCCTTCCTGCAAATCAATGCTCTTCTGCCTTCGGTTTAAATCTATAATTTTGCTTTTTTAAATTTCCGGGGAGAAAGTGCTACAAAAATAATACCGCCGATTGGAGAGAGTAATAGACTTATAACTACACTTCCTCCAAATCCGATTTGCCTCGTGCTACCCCAAACTCCTATGAGTAGGGAAAGTCCTATCCAAAAAAACAATATGGTATACATAATGGTACATTTAACTAGCAATATTACGTGAATTCCTAATTGGAGTTTGGGTATGATCAATAATTATTTTTTTGAAAATTATGCATGGCCAATCTTTGCAGACTTAATGAAGATCAGATTTAAAAATTTATATGGAAATTAATGAAAATATTGCCCATGCAACAAGTGGAAAACCTGAGCTGTAAATCTCAGAAGAAATGCAGATATAAAGTATAGATTCTCTTTTACAGATTTAGAATATGAACCTAAGAATACCTCCCCATCTTCCTAATAAATGGCCATCATGATTCTATTTAGGATGATCAATTCTCAGGCTTGCAGTGGATTTGCAATAAGCTATTTAAACATATAATTCAATTTCCCTGGCAAAAGCGTTTGACTGAAAATGCAGCTTTTTTGTCACCCAACTCTGATGCCTTTTGCCAATCTTCACATGGATTTCCCTCAAGCTCATTTAGTTGATATTTCGTATTTCCCAACACCCTGAAATAATTGGCATTGGTAGGATCCAACTGTGCGGCCAGTGCAAGATCCTTAACTGCGGGCACGTAATTATTGGCTTTTGCCAGGCAGCTGCCGCGGTTAAAATATGCATTGGCATCCCTGGGATTCAATTCTATTACTTTTGAATAGTCTTTCGCTGCATCATCGAATCGCTCCATTTGCTCTTTTAAAATCGCCCTGTTGAAATAATTGTCAGGATTGGATTCGTCTAATTTCAACGCCTCATTTAGATCTTTCATGGCATTCTCCGTGTCATCCAGAAACATATAAGCTTCAGCACGATCCGTGTAAATATCTGTCTGTTCATTATCCAGTTTTAAACTTGCTGAAAAATCATCTACAGCCAACTGATAGGATCCTTGTTGCATATGACAAAAGCCACGATTCTTAAATCCGTCCTTAAGGTTGATGCCACCAGCAATCGCTTTGTCGAGATAGGTGATGGCATAGGGATAATTATCTGTGTAAAAATAAGATTGACCTAAGAAATAGTATAATGCTGGTTTTAATTCTTCCTGCTTTTCAAGACTGGTCAGGTCTTGAATTGCCTGTGCATAATTTTCCATTTGATAATAACAGGTTCCTCGATTTTCGAATGCCCTCGTGTAGTCACTCTTTAACTCCAGGGCTTTATCATAATCAGCAATTGCCTCATTGTATAGTTCCATTAATTGCTTGGCTTTTCCCCGATTATTGTATAATAAATGATTTTCAACACCCAGAGTCAAGGCCTGATCATAATCCAGAATTGCATTTTCATAATCCATTATCCGGAATTTGGAATTGCCCCTGTTAAAAAATGCTTCACCATAATCCGGTTTCATATTTATAGTTTTATTAAAATCCTGAACTGCGCTGGAAAATTTGTTGGTTTCATATTTGGCAACACCAAGTGTGAAATACAATTCAGGTGTACTCCCTCCCAGCCCTACCGCTTTGGTCAAATCTTCAACAGTCTTATCATACTCCTCAAGTGCATAATAGGCCATCCCCCGGTTCATATACGATTCCAAATCCTTTAATCCATCCTCAATAGATTTACTTAAATCGTATGTGGCATTTTCAAAATCCCCAAGGTGATAATACGCATGGCCTCTACAGTAGAATGCTTTTTTATACGTTTCACCTTTGTTGATGGCAATATTGAGCGATTCTATGGTTTTAGTATAATCTTCTATATTGAAATATGATAGACCAAGTAAGGTAAAAACCTTGGTTTCCGCTTTTCCGTTTTTTGCCACTTTGCCAAGATCCGCTGTGCACGCATCCCAGTTTTGTTTCGCATAATGGATCATTCCACGACTTTCAAGGGCTGAGATATAATCCGGATTGATTTCGATGGCTTTATCGTAATCCAACAAAGCGGCATCAACACCTTCTGACTTTTCCCTGCATTTTCCTCGCAAATCATAGATGACTTCATTATTTACGCCCCGGTCTATCCCGGCATTAAATGCTGAAACGGCCTTTGCACAATTGCCAAGAGCATTATATCCATAGCCAAGATGAAAATAACTATCTCCCGAATCGTCACCCATTTCTATGGCTTTTTCAAGATCTCTGACAGATAGTTCCGATTCAAGCATGTAATAATTTGCATTTCCCCTGCTGGAATATGCTGCCATATCCATGTAGCCTTTTGCTTCTGCTTCATTAATATCTTTAATTACCTCGTCGTATTGCTTAAGTTTATAGTTGCATTGAGCTCGCTCGACAAATGCTTTTCCATCTTCAACTCCAAGTTTTATGGCTATATTCAAATCTTCCAATGCACCTTTAAAATCATTATTCTCTTTTTTAATACTTCCACGGTACCAGTAAGCTTTGGGCTCTTTGGTTTCCATACGAACAGCAGTGTTGAGATCTTCCAATGCTCCGGTATGATCATCTGTACTAAATCGCGCCAGCCCCAGCATGGTATATAGTTCAACACCTGTTGCACCCATTTCCTTTGCCATGGTCAGTGATGCCAGGGCTTGTCCAAATTCCCCCTTTTCAAAATAAGTTGATCCGCGATTTATATATGCCTTATCATATTCAGGATTTATTTGCAGGGCTTTAGAATAATCTGCAATAGCCCCATCTAGATCATTCAGATTGTATTTGGCTTTCCCGCGGTTGTTGTAGATGATTTCATCAGATTGTCCCAGATCGATGGCATTATTGTAATCTGCTATTGCACCTTTGAAATCATCATTTCGAAATTTTGCATTGCCCATTAAATAAAACAACTCGGAATCTTTAGATCCAAGAGATGCTGCCTTAAGAAAATCTGCAATTGCTCCTTCATACTCTTTGGTGTTGTATTTAGCCTTGCCTCGCATTTCAAATAATGCTAAATCTGATATCTTGAGAGATTCAGCCTGATCAAAATCCTGAACAGCCATTTTGAATTCATCATTGCTGTAATTTATCTTTCCGCGAATAAAATAGGCTTGCGACAGGCTATTATCCATCTCTAACGCTTTATTCAAATCTGTTCGTGCCGCACTGATCTTGTCCTGTTCATAATTGATCAAACCGGCATAGTAAAATGGTGTCACCTGATTTGACATTGTGGACTTTGCTTTACCAAAGGCACTAAGGGCTGTATTTGTTTCTCCATTCATGTAGGCATCGATCCCTTGGATTAGCGAAGTATTCAGCTTTATACTGGCACCAAATTCACGAACCGTATTTGACAGGGTTTTTATATTCGAGATAGCAGTCATATTACATACAAAACCCGAACTTCCCGAATCGTTTATCGGTACAACAATCCCTTCGGCCTCTCCCTTTGTATTTAATACAGGGCAGCCAAAAACCTGTTCACTTAATGGATTACGCAAAAGCAAGGCTGCACCATAACCAATAAAATCAGTTTTTTTTGCAATTTGACTGGAAATTGATTTTACTGACCGGATCCCGTTGGAATGGATTATTTTTATCGAAGTCCCTTCAGAGGACATCTCATTTGTGTTTTTTAATTTGATGATTTTAGCACTTAGCATATTATCCAGCTCAAACCGTACCACACCGGAATAAATGTCAATGCCATTGATCTTATTAATTGTATGAACTATACTGTCCTGGGTAATGGCAAAGGCATAGGCCCCATTGGTAAATAATTGCGCATAGGAATATCCATAGTTTCCATCCATAAAAAACCCAGTCCCTTCTCGAAGTATAGAGCTGTCACTTTTAAAAATCTGGATATGAAATACTCCCTTTTCAGATTGCGCAAGGGTAGATATAGAAAAAAACAATAGACAGCTTAGTAAGCCAGTTACAAAATTTATTCTCCTGCTCATTGTCATGATTATTTGATAGTACATACAGGTTCTTAATACATTGGAACCCTGACAATTAAGCAAATTTAGCTCTTATAATTGAAAAATACTGATAGACAGTTGGTTATGAGGCATACAAAATGATGTGAAATGGTACATGAAAAATATAAAATAAAAAAAGCCCGGAGGATTGCACCGGGCTTACAGTATGTCCTTCGTCTTAACTAGAATGACAATCCAAAAGTAATGGAATTGAGCTCGGGACCTCGATCTTTAGAAAATAAAGTGCTCATATCATAATTCACAAAAAAATCAACCTCGCCATAACCCAACAGAAATCTTGCACCATATCTAAGGTTTTCCAAATAGAAATTATCTTTTTCTCTCAGTTTACTTTTGTGTCCTGTTTCCCTCCAGACTAATTTTTGATAACTATCAATCCTGGTGCCTACAAATGCTCCTGCTCCAATTCGAAAACCATTTCTCCTGTACCTTGTTTTTTTCTGAACAAAACCGTCATCATAGGTTCTCGTCGACGTCCTGTATCCAAAATCAAGTACTGGAACAAGGTGTGCATTGATATGGGCAACCGTCAGCTTACTTTTTGAAGCCTGCATTTCCACGTCCCATTGATCGAAAATCACTCCATCGTCTTCTTTAATCAATCTGGTTCTTGGATCCTGAAATTTAAAGTTATACCAGCTGAAGCCTGCACCATAATCCAGGGCAAGCTTTCCTGTAAGATGAGTTTGCCATGTTGGCATAATGGCTACGTACCAGGAACCCCATGGTTTTACTGCATACTGTTGATTATCAGGATAGTTTCCATCCTCCAGATAATTATTGATCCCAATATCCAGGCCAGAAACAAAGGTTGTCTTACTTCCTGAAAATCGCCTGGCTTTCCGCTCATAATTGTATTCTCTTCTTTCCTCATCTTTATCCTTATCCATGTCTTCAAATTCATTTTCCAACTGACGAAACTCAGGATTTTCCTCTATACTATCTTTTAAATATTCTGTCCCTTTTTCATCCTGTAGTATGACCTTTTCATTTTCCTTTAGTTCCTCCTTAGTGGGGACTTCGATTTCTTCGAGCATTGAATTTATATCGTATTCTTTTAGAGCCTCCAAATCTTCTTTACTGTCGACCTGAATAAGGATGGTTCCTTTATCTCCAAATCGCACTTCAATTGTATCCCTGGAATTTATTTCATCAGGAAAATCTGCTGCGTTACCAAATTGTGCTGCAAAAAGTATCGCTGCAACCAGACAAATCATTTTATTTTTCATGTTCATTAGTTTTCTAATTCTTTGTTTGATTTATTTAGAAGTTTGCCAAAATTCAATGCCAACAGATCTTCTTTGGTGTTGCGCAACTTTTCTTTTCTGTCAGCTGTGAGCAGGTGCTCATCTGAGAATTCAGTAATTTTGTTTAATCCTTTATTTATTAATGATCGCTTTCCTGAGGCGACCAATTCGGAATCGGTATTAGCTTTATAAATAATTTTAACCTCCGGATAAGCCTTTTTCGTATTTTCACTGGTATTACTATTTTTATCTTCTTCGATAATACTATTCTCGGCAATCAATGGTTCCTTGATCTGAGTTTCAGTAAAAACTTCTTCATTTTTTCTCTCCGGTTCTTCAATTGTCAGCTTTCTTTCACCGGTGGACTCTTCTTGTGAAACATCCATTTTGACTTCTGCAACAAGCGGAACCTCTACTTGTTCCAGTTCTAATTCAATATCCTGTTTTTCTGCTATTTCAGAAATTTCTTCATATTGAGGCTCAGGTGCTATAACCTTATCTGGTCCTTCAACTTCTATCCCTAACAGGTTGGAATTTTCATTTTCAGGCATTAATTCATCGTTCAGCGTGGTCGGTTGATCATTCAATTTATTTTCTTCCACGATGGATGTGCTTAAATTATTCCCACTATCAACTTCCATATTGGTAAAAGATCGATAACCAAAAAATCCAACAGTAGCAATCAACAAAACTGAGGCTGCAATAGCGAGTCGTTTCCCCCAGAATACTTTTTTTTTGGATGCCAATTTTTCATGAATGTGCTCCCAAGCCTGAGAAGATGGAATTTCTTCATATTTTGATAGTCGATTCCTGAATAATTGATCAAGCCTATTTTCCATTATGATTCGTATTTTTCTTTTCTACAATTCGCTCAACTTCCAATAATTTTTTCTGCAAATGCATTCTTGCCCTGCTCAACTGTGATTTTGAGGTATTTTCATTTATTCCCAAAAGTTCCCCAATCTCTTTATGAGAATACCCCTCGATGGCATACAAGTTGAATATGGTCCGATATCCGCTTGGCAACTCATTTATCATTTTCAATAAATCTTTTGCTTCCAATTCAGTAGATAGTTTATCAAAATCCGGTTTTTTATCTGCAACTTCAATATCAGTTTCCAGGTACATCGCTTTATTCTTTCGGATATACCCAAGTGCTTCGTTGATCATGATCCGCTTCATCCACCCTTCAAAACTTCCCTTGCCTTCAAATAAATTTATCTTTGAAAATACCTTCATAAATCCTCTGATCATCACATCTTCAGCTTCCATCGCTCCTTTTACATATCTTCGACACAATCCAAGCATGGAAGAAGCATACTTTTCATATAGCACCTTTTGTGCTTTGGAATGCTGCTTTTTACAGGCATTGATCAGGTCAGTTTCTGATGTTGACTTTTGAATCTGAAGCTTCATTTAATTCGTTGTCCATTCAGTAGATGCATTTCAATCCAGTGACGTTGCATGACTTAGAAATAATTTTTTACTTTTTCGTATAATTGACTGTAAATCAATCTTTAAAGCTGCTAATAATAGGCCTTATAATTAACGAGTATTTGAACTTCGGCATATTTATTAGCATGGACGGTAACTGGATTTATATAATTATCGCCATCGAAGGAATTTGCAAATAATCCTTCCTCTTCCATGACAAATAGAGAATATTTCCCAGGAGGTAGTTTAACTTTGAACTTACCATTTGATTTTGATTTTACTCTGCCTATTAATTCAGACCTTGATATCTTGAAAAACACGCCATTGACACTAACTGCTTCATCACGCCTGGTCGCTTGGTAGATATAAACCTTCCTTTTAACTGGCATGCCTTTCACACGAGCTGCATAGGTCGTATCATCAACGGAAGGCATCAGATTTCCTTCCACCCAGCATACTTCTCCAATAATTCCCTGATTGCCGCTAAACTTTTTTTGAGTTATACACCCCAGGACCACAGATAGGGTAACTAGTAAAAGAATTAATTTTCGCATGCTCTATGCTGTATAAAAATGACAGAAAATACGATTTTATGACAAGGTGTCAGCCCAATCCTTATGAATTTAACGAAAAATTCATTGGAATGAAATTTGTCGAGGATGCGTCATTTGAAGTTGAAAAATTAAAAATATAAGATAATGCAAGAAAAAGGAACCATATCAATTCACACCGAAAACATATTCCCTATCATCAAAAAATTTCTGTATTCTGATCATGAAATATTTTTGAGGGAATTAGTTTCAAACGCCGTGGATGCAACGCAAAAATTACAACGACTTGCATCCATCGGTGAATTCAAGGGTGAGCTTGGTGAACCCAAGGTGGAAATTAAAGTAAACAAAAAAGCCAAAACCATTACTGTAAGTGACCATGGTATTGGTATGACGGCTGAAGAAATTAAAAAATACATAAACCAGATAGCATTTTCCGGTGCTGCTGAGTTCATAGAAAAATATAAGGATAAAGGCGATGAATCTCAAATCATTGGGATGTTTGGTCTTGGATTTTACTCGTCATTCATGGTTTCTGAGAAAGTTGAAATCATTACTAAATCATACCTTGATGGAGCTGAGGCCGCCCAGTGGACATGCGACGGAAGTACTGAGTTTGAGATCAGCAAGGCCGTAAAAAAAGAAATTGGGACAGAAGTAATCCTTCACATCGATAAAGAAAACAAGGATTTTCTTGAGGATTATAAAATCAGGGAAATTCTGAATAAATACTGCAAGTTCCTTCCAGTTCCAATTGTCTTTGGCGAAAAAGAAGAAACGCTCAAAGATGAAAAAGGCGAAACACTCAAAGATGATAAGGGGAATCCCAAAACCAAAAAAGTTGAGGATGTCATCAATAATCCAAAGCCAATCTGGACAAAATCTCCAAGTGAATTAAAGGATGAGGATTACCTGGCTTTCTATAAGGAATTATATCCATTCTCTGAAGATCCATTGTTTTGGATCCATTTAAATGTAGATTATCCTTTCAACCTAACCGGGATATTATATTTTCCAAAAATTAAAAATGAATTAGAGCTCAATAAGAATAAAATTCAGCTTTACTCAAGGCAGGTATTCATTACCGATGAGGTGAAGGACATTGTTCCTGAATTTCTGATGTTGCTCCATGGAGTAATTGATTCTCCGGATATCCCTTTAAACGTATCGAGGAGTTACCTGCAATCCGATGCGAACGTGAAGAAAATAAACAACCATATTACTAAAAAGGTTGCGGACAAGCTTGGCGAATTGTTTAAGAAAGACAGAGAATCATTCGAAAAGAAATGGGAAAGCCTGAATCTTTTTGTCAAATATGGAATTATTACTGATGAAAAATTCTATGACAAAGCCAAAAATTTCACGCTTCTGGAAAATGTAGATGGCAAGCTTTTCACCTTCGAAGAGTACAAAAAACACGCAGAAGCAAACCAGAAGGATAAGGATAACAGTATAGTTCATATTTATACGACAAATCCAAATCAGCAGGATGCATATATCCAGTCAGCTAAAAAGAGAGCTTATGACATCTTGAAATTTGAGGGCCCGCTGGATAATCACTTTATCAACTCTATGGAAATGAAACTCGAAAAAACGAAATGGAAACGAGTTGATGCTGATATCGTCGATAAACTGGTGGAAAAAGACGAAAAGAATGAAAGCGTGCTCTCCAAAGATGATGAGGAAAAGGTAAAGAAAATATTTGAAGACGCAATCAATGATAAAAATTACACTGTTCAGCTGGAAGCTCTGGCACCTGATGAATTACCTGTCACGTTAATTCTCCCGGAGTTTATGCGCAGAATGAAAGACATGCAAAAACTAGGTGGTGGTTCTCCATACATGATGATGGGTGATTTGCCCGATCAATTCAATGCTGTGATAAACAGCAATCATCCAATGATTTCTAAGATCCTGAATACAAAAGAGGAAGATAAACAAAAAGAATTGGCCATTCAGTCTTATGAACTTGGATTACTGTCACAAAATCTTTTGACGGGAAATAAGCTGACCAATTTTATCAAACGTAGCGTCGACTTATTGGGATAAAAGACTAAAAAATAAAAAAAGTAAAAAAACCGGTCAAGGCCGGTTTTTTTATTCAAAAATATCTTCTTCCCGTTCCAGCATCAATATTGATGATTGCGGAACGATGTAATACTTTTCATCCTGGTACATCACTTCAAATGCCCCCTTTTGCAGAAAAATTGCTAAATCACCTTCTCTGGCCTGAAGTGGCACATATTTTACATTTTCATCTTTATCTTTCCACGGCTCGTCTTCTTCCATTGGTAATGGTATTGGATACCCCGGCCCTGCTTTGATGATGTACCCAGTCTGGATTTGCTCTTTCTCCTGGACACCAGGAGGCAGATATAATCCACTTTTAGTCCTGTCCTCATTTTTCTTTGGCTTGATCAATACACGATCCCCAACCACAATGAGTTTCTTAAACTTGTTATCCGCTGTCAATTCCATCTTACTCTTTTTCAAAGACATTTGAATGCAAATTTATAATTTTCATTCCATTAACAAGCATCTTCGACATTAATCATTTGCCCTATCAATCAAACGCTGATCCAATGCTTTAGTTGCTTTTGCGCCCAATTCCTTTAGTTTATCAGCTCTGCTTACCAAATTTCCTTTCCCTGTAGCCAGCTTATTCATGGCCTGATCATAATTGCTCTTTGTGGTTTTCAGATTTTCACCGACTTTAACCAGATCATCCGTAAATGACTTGAATTTATCATAGAGTTGTCCCCCTTGCTTAGCAATTTCCAAAGCATTTCTATTTTGATTTTCCTGCCGCCAGATACTGGCAATGGTCCTTAATGTGGCAATCAAGGTCGAAGGGCTTACGATGACAATATTCTTGTCATAGGCATCACTGAACAATTCAGGGTCATTTTGAACTGCCAATCCAAAAGCCGGCTCAATTGGCATAAAGAGTAATACAAAATCCAGTGAACCGATCTCGTATATATTCTGATAATTTTTCTCACTCAGACCTTTTATATGAGATCTGATCGACAATAAATGATTTTTTATCTCCACATCTTTTTGATGCTCATCTTCCGCACTAATGTATTTTTCATAAGCGGTAAGGGAAACTTTAGAATCTATGATAATGTTCTTCTGCTCGGGCAATTTAACGATGATATCCGGTTGCAATCGCCTGCCATCCTCATTCGTTTTCGAAACCTGGATTTCATATTGTTCTCCTTTGGTCAGGCCAGATTTCTCTAAAATAGATTCCAAAATAAATTCCCCCCAATTCCCCTGCGTTTTTGATTCGCCCTTTAGTGCCTTGGTCAGGTTTTCCGCTTCTTTTGTAATTTGCTGGTTTAGCTCTTTTAATCCAGATATCTGTTCTTTAAGCGCGGAATTCCGTTCAATACTCTCCTTATTTGTTTGTTCAACCTTTTTCTCAAATTCAACTATTTTTTCCTTTAGAGGATTCAGTATATCCGAAAGATTGACCTTATTCTGGTCGGTGAATTTTTTCGTTTTTTCATCCAGGATTTCATTGGCCAGGTTTTTAAATTGGATCTGAAATTTTTCCTGAATCGATTCGATTTCCTTTTTCTGCGTTTCCAGTTTTTCATTGAGGTTTTTAAGCTCTTCGGTCCTTGCTGCGAATAGATTGGAAAATTTTTGAGATTTTTCCCGCTCTAGTACAAGCTCGGTGCGCAGTGCCACCAGTTCCTCCTGTTGACCGGAAAGTTTGCCCTCGGCTAATTTCAGGTTCACTTCCAACTCCTTATTTTGATCCTCGATATTTTGCAGCTCTTCTTTCGAATATGGGAATTTACTTTTTGTATAAAAGTAAAAAAGCAGCCATGTTAAAAGACCGCCAGCAACAAATCCCGAGATCAGATAAATAATATCCATTTAATTCCTCAATTAAATTTTGAACTTAAAAATACAATTAAAGATTGATCTTGATGGCAGATTGTATTTCTTTATGTAACATCTTACTCAAAGAATCGACCAACGCCCTATTTTCAGGCATCTCTGAGATATTTAAATTTTCATCGGGATCGTCATCATGATCATAGAGCATTCTGCCATAAAATTCTCCATCTTTATTGTACCATTCTGTATATAAATATTTGTCGGTCTTGATTGATTCTCCATTTATATAACGTGCATATATCACATCTTTGAAGGATTGTTTTGGATTCCTCATTAGTGACACAAAACTTTTACCGTGAAGCTGACCGGGCATTTCTAATCCCGCAAGCTCACAAAGTGTTGGAAAAATATCGATATATTCTGTGAGTGCGTCAGTCTTCATTCCTCCATTATATCCTGGTGCACTGATAATCATTGGTACACGCATGGCCACATTAAAGTTGGCATGTTTACACCATAGGGTATGTTCGCCCAATTGCCATCCATGATCACCCCACATTATCACTATTGTATTTTCACGCAATCCCAGCTCATCCAGAGCAGTTAATAATTTACCAATTAGAGCATCGGTATAACTTACGCAAGCATAATATCCACGGATCAAGGTTTTGGCCATCTCATCAGAAACTGGCCCCTCTTTAGGCACACCATAATAATTTCTTAATTCTCCAAAATTATGGATAGCTGCATCAGGTGCATGTTCAGGGCGAAAATAATTATACGGTAATGATATCCTTTCCATTGGATATAAATCCCAGTATTTCTTCGGAGCATTAAAAGGTAGGTGAGGTTTGAGAAATCCTACGGCAAGAAAAAAAGGCTGATCCTTTTTTTTAAGCCTGTAAAGGTCTCTAATTGATTTTTGGGCCAGTATTCCATCGAAATAAACAGAATCATGCGCGGATACCTCCTCATAAGGCCATGCGCTGCCATCATTGGTAGAATCTGCAATTTTCATATTTACTTCTGTCACATAATCACGCCAATTGCCATTATTACCTGAAGGTCTCCAGGGTGATTCACTCCAGCTATCCGGAATATCGTCCTGATGATGGAATATTTTTCCATTGGAAATAGTATAATACCCGTGGTTTTTAAAATGTTGCGGCAGGCTTACAGCCCCGCGAGCATCTTCCTGAGCATAAGTATTAAATGTTACAAACCTGTTTTTAGTTGGCTTTATGCCCGTCAGTAAACTTGCCCGTGAAGCACCGCATACCGGCACATTGCAATAGGACCTGGTGAATAACAATCCTTCAGAAGCCAGGCGATCAATATTGGGTGACTTTACGTGCAATGCACCATATGAATTGATTTCGGGGCGTAAATCATCGACGGCAATAAAAAGGACATTTGGCTTTTTTGGATAATCCGATTGATTACATGATGATAAAATGCCTCCAACATAACTAATTGAAATTACAAAAAGAATTAATCTCATGAGGATAACCAGTGAATTCAATTAAAATAAAAATTAGATTTTTCTAAGAATCAGGAAAACAAATGTAAGTTAATGATTAACGTATTTAAATAAAATTAATAAAACGACAGTTTAGATTAGAACCTAAAGATTGATGTGTCTTATCACCAGTTTTCCAACTGAAATATGATTATTTTGAATATAAATAATCTTTCCATCTCATATTGATTCCAATATTATTAATTCCATTACAAGGAAAATATTATAGATAAAAGAATTCTTAAATGATAAGTAAAAATTTTGGCATTTAATAAAATTGTATTATTTTGCACATATTGGGGAAAAGTTTTTTTACAACATTTCGTCTCCAATAGCTTAAATTGATTACTAACCTTAAAAACAAACGTCAATGAATTTTACACCTAAATTTGACACAGAAGCAATGGAAACCGCGAAAAAAGGGTATGAACCGGTCACCAAGTATATGGCCACTGATCTTATCACGTTCAAACCTGATGATGAAATTGGTACGGTGATTTCGAAATTCAATGAATTCCAGATTTCGGGAGCACCGGTATTGAATGACAGAAAAGAATTAATCGGTATTATCTCTGAGCAGGATTGTCTTAGAGTGGTTTTAGATAGTGTGTACCACAACCAACCTGTAAGTAAACATTATGTAAAAGATTATATGCATAAAGATATCATTTCCGTATCCTATGATGCGGATGTCGTGGATGTAGCCAATATGTTTTTGAAGCACCGATTCAGAAGATTTCCTGTGGTAAAAGATGGTGTTCTCAAAGGCCAGGTAAGTAAAAGAGATATACTCCGGGCTGCACTCAAAATTAAGTTTACCACCTGGTAACCAGAACCAACTTAAAGGATTAAGGAATATGCAAACCCATATTCCTTTTTTTTTGCCGATTTTATTTCTGTATCCAGTTACTCAAGATAACTAATTGCGTTCAGGAATAATTATTTTTTCCTCCCATTTCCTTAAAGTAACACCTAAATAGTTCATGCCTCCCTTTCTTATCAATCATTCTTTTTCTAGCAAATAACCTGCATCCTACCTGGAAATAGACCAAAAAAAAACTCATAATTCAACTCTGATAAAGGTGAAAAATTACCGAGGGTAAATATTTCTTTACATGTTCAACACATCAATGTTTACTGATATAAATGAACAATCCTGCTAATCCGGAAATCTCGCTATTATGTCATTAGGAAGGATGAAATTGAAACCCTAAATTCACATCATACTATTTTCATGGATTCATGAGTGATATCAATCTTATTATTGTAACCGGCCCTACAGCAAGTGGGAAAACATCATTTGCTGCACACCTGGCCAAAAGATTGGATAGTGAGATCATCAGTGCTGATTCCAGGCAAGTATATAAAGAAATGAATATCGGCACAGGAAAAGATTATGAAGATTATTTGGTAGATGGATTTTTGATACCTTCTCATCTAATTGATATCCGTGAACCAGGCTATAAGTACAATGTGTATGAATATCAGCAGGATTTTATGGATACCTTTGAAAAGATTACCTCCAGGGGTAAACTTCCCATCCTGGTAGGAGGGACTGGAATGTATATCGAAGCTGTAATCAAAGGGTACAAACTCATCAATGTCCCTGTAAATGAACCATTGCGGATAGAACTTGAAAAAAAAAACTTGCCCGATTTGGTGGATCAGCTGAAAAAACTCAATGCCAACTTGCACAATACAACTGATACAAAACATAAAAAAAGAACAATTCGTGCCATAGAAATCGCCACCTATTATCAATATCATGACCAATTGGATACATACTTCCCCAAAATATGTCCTTTGATCTTAGGAGTTAAATTTGACCGCGGGAGCAGAAGACGAATAATCTCTGAGCGTTTACATGCAAGATTAACTTCCGGGATGATCGAGGAAGTGGAACAGCTACTTAAGAAGGTTACTCCTGAAGAACTTATCTTTTATGGTTTGGAATATAAATTTATTTCGCAATATTTAACGGGACAGCTTACTAAAGATGAAATGATTAAAAAGCTGGAAATCGCCATTCATCAATTTGCTAAACGACAAATGACCTGGTTTCGAAAAATGGAACGGGGTGGAATTAAGATCCATTGGCTTGATGGGCACATGACAATGGAAGAAAAACTAAATCGTGCACAAGTAATTCTACATAAACAGGGCATTGCGATGAAATAAATATATCAATCGGCCTACTAATTATTTGTGAATATTTCCTAATTTCGATGTTGAATCAAACATAAATTCAACCTCGCAAACGTATCATACAAAATATGTTCACTATGAAAAAATCAATATCAATTTATATTGCAGCAGGATTAATCATATTTTCCTGTGTGCCAAAAAAAGAAAAAGAACAACTCGAAATGCAAAATGATGAGCTAAGGGCCGAATTAGCCAGGGCTCAACTGGCTGTTTCGACCCTGGAAGAAGTAGGAAGCCTGATGGATAGCATCGATAATGCCAGAAATGCCTTAAAACTTGAATTGGAAGCAGGCACAGAATATGAAGACTACCTGAAAAGAATGGAAGATATCAACAACTATGTAAAAGACACGGAAGCAAAAATTGATGAATTGGAACAGGAATTAAATAAATCCGCTTCATCAAATCAGGCTTATATCCGAACAATTGGCAGACTGAAAAAAGAACTTGCAGAGAAAACCCAGGCAGTCAGTGAACTACAGACTTCCGTCGACCAATACAAAAAAGAAAATACCGAACTATTAAACATTGTTGATGTGCGTGAATCCCAGATTGCAGATCTTGAAGACGAGATTTCGGTGAAAATGGAAGAGCTTGAACTGATCGAAAATCGTGTCCAGGAAATGATGAAAAAAGCTCAAATGACGGAAGCAGATTCCTATTATGCTCTGGGCGAAGCACTTGAGGAAGCTGCAAAAAGAACTAAACTCGCACCAAAGAAAAGGAAGGAAACCTATAAAGAGGCCCTTGAATATTATAAGAAATCCCTGGCATTTGGGAGGGAGGACGCTCAGGAAAAAATAACTGCGTTGGAAGAAAAAATTTAATCTAATCACCCTTACAAATGGTTATCCAAGTTGGATAACCATTTGTAATCTAAATTTTTCAACTAGATCATACCTTATTTTGTGTATCTTATTTTTTATTTAACTTAATCATTTCAAAATTAATTAAATGAATTCAGGCCAATATACTATAAAAGATATTGCCAAAAGATTGAATCTTTCTCCTTCTACGGTATCAAGAGCGTTGAGAGATCTCCCGGACGTGAAACCTGAAACCATGGATGCAGTAAAGGCATTAGCTGAAGAATTGAATTACCAACCAAATCAAATAGCACAGGGACTTGTAAAAAAGAGGTCTTATAACATAGGGGTGATTATCCCGGATTTCATGATCCATTTTTATGCCGAAGCGCTAAGTGGTATATATAAAGTTGCCAATGATGCCGGGTATAATGTCATGGTCTGCCAGACCAACGAAACCTATGAAAATGAATTAAAAAGCCTGAGGACATTAGTTTCCAGCCGTGTTGATGGTCTGATTGTCGCAATTTCCAAAGAGACAGACGATTTCAATCACCTAAATTCCCTCAATCTTAAAAAAACTCCTTTGGTGGTATTCAACCGCGTCAGCAATCAAATTACCGCAAGCAAAGTGGCGTTCGATGATCTTATGAGCGGTTATAAAGCCACGACACACCTGATTAAATGCGGATGTAAAAATATTGCCCATATTGCAGGGCCAATGAATTTACAACTGAGTATCGATCGTAGGCTTGGGTATAGAAACGCGCTGGAAAAATATGGTTTGGACTGCGATGAAGAACTTGTAGCTTCCTGTGACTTTAGCTTTGAGGACGGGCAAGAGGCCATGGAAAAAATATTGCAAACCGGGAAAAAAATTGATGGAGTTTTCACAGTATGCGATGCCGCTGCATATGGAGCAATGACCGTCCTAAAAAATGCAGGATATAAAATACCCGAAGATGTTTCCATAATTGGTTTTACGAATGAACCTTTTGCAAAGTTGATCGAACCCAGTCTAACAACAATTTCGCAACCTTCATATGAAATTGGAGAAACAGCTACACATTTATTATTGAAACACATAGAAAACAAGGAAGATTTCATCCCGGAGGTCAAGATTTTAGAAACTGAACTCATTGAGCGAAATTCTTCCAGGAAAATTTAATCATACTACTAATACTAAAGCCATGAAAAAGCTGATCCTATTTTTCGTCATAATTATCAGTATTTCTACTAAGTGTTCACAAAAAAAAATTGACACCGAACCAACTGTAAAAGATCGATTGGAACTAATATTAAATGAAAATTCATTAGACCCTTGGTACCCTAGGGTAATCGATCACATTAATGGTGGGTATTATTCAAATTTTGCCTCCGACTGGACAAAGATGGAAAACCAGGAAAAGTTTATTGTTACGCAGGCAAGGCATGTCTGGACGCTTTCAAAGGCATATGAATTTTATCCCGAACGAACGGAGTATAAAGACTTTGCCCATCATGGATTTGAGTTTTTACGTGACCATATGTGGGATCAGGAATTTGGAGGATTCTATCAGCAGGTTGATTCTGTAGGAAATGTGCCACAAACTGAATCCGCCCTTGACAAGCGAGCATATGGCAATGCTTTTGCTATTTATGGATTAGCTGCTTATTACAACATATCTGGCGATGAAGAAGTTCTTGATTTTGTCATACAGGCATTCAATTGGTTTGACGAACATGCCAGGGATCACATAAATGGTGGATATTATCAATACCTGAAAAGGGATGGTTCATTTATTCCCAGATCTGCCTTGGAAGAAGGATATAATGCATCTGACAGTGCGTTTGTTGGATTAAAGGACTATAACAGCTCTATTCATATATTGGAAGCCTTCACCGAATTGTATAAGGTTTGGCCTGACGAAATAGTAAAAGACAGATTAAGGGAAATGTACATAGTGGTTTCTGAAACCATGTATGATGAGCGGGGATTTCTCAAATTATATTTTTATCCTGATTGGACCCTGGTACAGGATGAAGATATGGAAGCCCTTATGGGTGAAAGAAGCTATTATACCAACCACGTGACATTCGGCCATGATGTGGAAACAGCTTTTCTGCTGCTTGAAGCTGCAGAAGCATTAGGGATGCAGGAGAATGAAATTTTACCTAAAGCCAAATTATTTGTTGACCATGCTTTAGAGAAAGGCTGGGATAATGAAAAAGGTGGATTTTATGAAATGGGTAAGTATATTGATGGAGAAATGAAGATACTGGATGTAGGGAAAAACTGGTGGGCGCAAGCAGAAGGATTGAACAGCCTGTTGCTGATGCACACTCTTTTCCCAAACGATCCACACATGTATTACGATAAATTTATGCTACAGTTAAATTATATCGATACCAACCTGATTGATCATCAACATAAAGGATGGTATAGTGGAGGAATAGATCATAATCCGGAGCTCAAAAATGGTAGAAAGGCCCAGATCTGGAAAGGGAATTATCATACTGCAAGATCATTAATGCATTGCATTTCCATGTTGGAAAAAGTGGGGCATGAATGAATAAATTAAGATAACCAACTCATTTCTTGTTCAAAACAAAAGGGATACAATTAAACCTTTTTGGCATAAATGTTGTCTAACGGATACTTTGCAAGTTTTATTTTGTATAGCTTAAACTAAATTGGTATATTTATTAAGGTATATTCGTAAACATTAATCTATGAAATATGTAAAAACTCTACTTATTATCTCCTCTATCTTTCTTTTAAGTAACGTTGAGGCTCAGGTCCTAAAATCCAGAATAGCAAAGGTCGGATTTTCCTCAAGTTTTATGCCTCTACAGGAAGATGGTCATTACTCATTTCACTTTGATCTAGAAAACTCAACAAAAAATAATTTTGTAACGAATGAATTTGGCGCAGGATTCATGAGTAATGGCAGCGATTTATATTACGCCAAGTTTGATTACAAATTTTATCCAATTTCAGCATTCCTGAATAATTTTAAATATCAAATTCTGTACTTAAGTGTTGGCCCTGGAATCTATTATGAAAATTTGGATCACATGAAAAACAGATTCGGATTGGGCCTTTTCACAACGGGAGGATTGCAATTCTTGTTAAATAATCGCATTTCTATCGCCTTTGAAGTTGAAATGAATTTGGTAGGCAATCTCAATGCCCAGGCTGAATACGGATCAAATAATTACAGTATGGGAAATTCCCATTTTAGTAATTCCATCAAAATAGGCTATGTATTCAACCGAAAGATCAGGTAGAATTGTCCATTAAATAATCCTTCATTCCTGTAACAAGAGAATAAATTTCAATCGATTAGTCTCATTGATTGAAAAATGTATTTCTTGTCATTCAATAAGGATATAATTAAACCATCAAGTTCGATATTAAAGTTAAGACCTCATTTTTATAATTGAATACATGGATTAAAAAGCAATTGCATCGTATTACAACGGATCTATTTTGATTACGAATCCACCTCCGGGCGCAAGATTAAATCCCTCCATGGATCCACTTTCGATGGTCTTCTGGTATTTTTTATAATCATTGCCAATGCGATCTGCATTGATCCCGTCGTGATAAATCTCTGCCTTGTATTTACCTTTATCCAGGAATGAAAAGCTTACTTCCAGTGATCGGGGATCCCAGTCTGTCATACCAGCTACATACCAGGTATTTCCAGACCTTCTAGCTAATATCGCGAAATCACCAACCTTACCGTCCAACGCAGCAGTCTCATCCCATACAGTGGGTACATCTTTAAGAAATTGAAGGATATCCGGTTCTACTATATAAGCGGTAGGTGCATCGGAAAGCATTTGTAAGGGGGCCTCATAAATTATATACATAGCGAGCTGCTGACACCTGGTCCCCTGGCTCATTGGACGCTCAAAAAACACCCCAAAGTTGGCTTTTTGTGCATTTGTCATAGCACCCGGAGTATAGTCCATAGGTCCGGCAGCCATACGTATAAAGGGGATCGTTACGGCATATTCTGGTGTGGTCCCATAAGGCCTTGAAAACTTGTTGTATTCCAAACCTCTTACGCTTTCACGATTTATTACATTCGGGTATTTTCGATGCAAACCTGCCGGCTTATAAGCACCGTGATAATTAACCAAGATCTGATGTTCGGCAGCAGCTTTGGCTATACGATGATAATAATTAACCATTACCTGATCGTCGCGATCCATAAAGTCAATCTTCAATCCCTTGATCCCCATTTCCTTGAATTGATTCATAGCTTCCTCCAACTTTTCATCCAACGGATAATGCACACACCAGAGAAAAACGCCCACTCCTTTTTCATGCCCATAATCTACTATTTCTTTCAGGTCTATCTCTTTTGAAAGATCCATTAGATCATACTGATTTGACCACCCTTCATCCAGATTTATATATTCAATTCCATTTTCAGCAGCAAAATCAATATAATATTTATAGGATTCGGTATTTATCCCGGACCGGAAATCAACTCCAAGCAGATTTATAGCACTCCACCAATCCCAGGCTACTTTCCCTGGTTTAACCCATGAAAAATCAATATCATCTACCTGGGGATCACTAAGTTTATATACAATGTCTGTGTCGAGTAATTGCGCATCTTCAGTCGAAATTTTAATAATCCTCCATGGAAAAGTTCGCCGACCAGTTGTTTTGGCAATATAATCCGCCCTCTCCTTAACAATAAGGTTGAATTTCATGTGTCCGCCCGGCTCCCATTTTGTTGGAACTTTCGGGAAGGCGGCTTTAATCCCTGACTTATTATCCGGGTTTTTTATCACATGAAACCCGGGATAATCCTCAAGGTCAGCCTCCAGGATCAACGCATTCAGGTTAAAATCTGTTTGAACCAACACCGGTAACATGGCCATTGAATCTGGTAGTTGTGAAATTTTCCGATGCGTGTAAAAATCTTCATAGCTATGTTCGAATCCGCCACCCCGCTGATGCGATGCCCAAATATCAAAGTCACCGGAAAAATTGAAGTTCACTTCTTCATCCCTTATAATTACTTCTCCCTTTTTAGTATATCCAAACCTGTAAGCAAATCCTTCATTATATAATCGTGCAGTCAATGTAAAATCTCCTTTAAAGGAAATGGTCAATTCATTAAAATGATCCTTAATTGTTTTCCGCTTCCCATACAGAGGCGTCAGGAATTCATTTACATTCCTTGAAGTATTTTTTCGGGCAACAGGCTCCTCTCCCCAAATGGTACCGTCATACAATTCCATACTGATGGATGAAGGATCAATGATTTGCCTTTCTCCAAATGCCAATGAATAATAGATTTTATCTTTCAATTCGATCTTTGCAGATAGCTTCCCGTCTGAAGAGACCATACTAAAGCTGGTTGGGTTTTCGCAAAATGCAGGTAGATTTATAAAGGATAAAAGAAGAAAAAGTGTATAGTGGTATTTCATCGTATTGTTGTTAAAAATCATGAATAAATATAATGGGCCTCGATTAAAAGACCTACTAAAGGTATACATTTGCCCTCTAATTCTTCAAAAGGTATTTTCTAATCACTCAGAATTATTTTAAGCTCCTGTTATATTTGAATATGAAAAATGAAGAACGTATCCGGGAGAAATCTAGGATTCCAAAATATCAACAATTGATTGATAACATCATAGCAGATATCCAGGAAGGGATTTTGAAGTATGGAGATAAATTACCTTCCATTAATGAATCCAGTGAAGATCTTTATTTGTCGAGGGACACTGTTGAACGCGCTTATAAAAAATTAAGGGATCTTGGTATCATTGAACCTGTAAGGGGTAAAGGGTATTACATTACGTCAGTGGAATCATTGAAAAAACTAAAGGTATTATTGATTTTCAATAAGCTCAGCAATTATAAAAAGATCGTATACCAGTCATTCATTGATACGTTGGGTGACAAAGCTACCGTTCATCTTCACATTCATCACTACGATACCAATATCTTCAACAATATTCTTACAGAAAATCTGGGACAGTATCATTATTACGTCATCATTCCTCACTTTACTGATTTCACCAAAAAGACGCTTGATCTAGTCAACAAAATACCCAAGGAACGGCTTGTACTTCTTGATAAAAACCTCGAGGAAATACATGGAGATTTTATTTCTGTCTACCAGGATTTTCAAAATGACATCTATGAGGCGCTGAATCAAGGGATAGATCTATTAAAAAAATATAAAAAACTAGTGTTCATACTTCCGGAAGATGTGGGTAAGCGACGATTGAATATCCATTTAGGATTTAGAAAGTTTTGCGGTGTTAATAAATTTGAAAATACTATTTTGGAAAATGAAGAATTTAAGGAGGTGAAAAAAGGTGAAGTCTATATTTCCGAGGAAGAATCTGACCTTGTTTCTATTATCAAATTCGCACGGGAAAAAAAATTGGAAATCGGGAAAGATATTGGAGTGCTTTCATTTAATGACACTCCATTGAAAGAAGTTCTTGAAAATGGAATATCAGTAATCTCAACAAATTTCACCCGAATGGGAAGTCTTGCCGCTGAATTAATACTGGAAAAACGAAGGCTTAAGGTCAGGAACGAATTCTCTTTTATTCGAAGAAACTCGTTATAAAAACATAAGCCCGGATAATTCCGGGCCCAGCTAAACCTAATTAATTTAATATATGTCTATCTCAACTTTTCTTTTATAAAAATGCTATCTTTTTCGGTGTTGCTTTTTTCATGCTTCTCACTTTCTCATCAAATTCACAATCAGTAATCTGACCTATGAGATATTGCTGGCTATTTTTATTGAACGAATATCGTTGGCAACTCTTTACCGCTACTTTATTGCTTTCACTATTTAAACGATCATTCTGTGCAATTTCAATTTGACCATTTCCAGAAATTACATTGATTTCGTCACTATTCTTATAAGCAGAAATACTAAATTCATTTCCCCTGCAAATCGATGTGATGTTATCGGAAACAACAATAAATGGCCGTGCATTATCCTCATCAGTTTCGAAATATGCTTCACCAACAAGATGCACTACTCTGTATTTTTTATTAAAATTCTTATAATAGCTTAGCGAACTATGTGCTGTTAATGTCACTTTTGTCCCATCTTTCAAAACAACTGTCTTTGCTTTCGATGATTTATTGACTTTTGTAATCATCGCAGGAAAATCATCTCCTGATGGGTTTTGAACATATTGTGACCTAAAAATGAACCATACACTAACTGCAATAAACAACATAGCCGCCAGTTTCATCCACCACTGCAGCCTGAATGAATTGGTTGAATCTTCAGATAAGACAGGAGTAATCTTTGCTCGCAACTGATTCCAGTTCTTCTCAGGCCAATCGATATTTTTCTCAGGGGAAAATTCGTTCCAATCATCCTCAATCGATCGAAGAAAATCCTCTTCATTTCTATTTACTTCTTCATGAAGATTTTTTAATTCCTCACGTGTAAGTGTTTTATTGAAAAATCGATGTAGGAGTGCTTTTTTCAATTGGTTTATTTTGTTTTTCATAAGGGTATACACATAGCGCGGATATTACCCCTATTTTATTGAACATTTTTTGTCATATTAAAATTGATAAAAAAGAAATAAGAAAATAAGCAGCTGATATTCCCCCAATTCTTCTCTTAAAAACTTCAATGCCTGTCCCATTTGATTTTCTACAGTTTTTATAGATATCTGAAGCTTTTCTGCAATTTCTTTGTTTTTCAATCCTGACTCACGGCTCAGTCTAAATATTTCTTGACGTCTTGTCGGCATAGAACCAATGATCCTTTCGGTTTTTGTTTTTATTTCCTTGTAATCGACATCCAATTCAGTAAAATTGCGCGATGAGTCATCTGCATAAATGAGAAAATCGAGATATACCTGTTCGTTAACTTTTTTTCTGAATCCATTAAAAATACGATACTTTGCAGCCTGAATCACATAAGAAGAAAATGATTGGTTTTCATCGATATTTTCTTTCTTTTCCCATATCCTTAAAAATACTTCCTGTACTATTTCTTCTGCATCTTCCTGGGATTGAAGATATTTCCTTGAAAATGCAAAGAGTTTTGGCGCATAGGTAGTATACAGCATTTTGTAAGAAAGATGATTCCCTGCTTTTAATTCAATAACCAATTGCCGTTCGTCAATAGGTTGCTTCATGAAAAATGCCGTTTTATTAGAAAAATGCCACTCCGATCTATCGAAGCGCAAAGATAATATAATCGAAAATCAAACATTTGATCTTTTGTTTTTATTTGTCCCGTACCGAACCACTCGGATATGCTGAATAAGAAGGATATCGTGACGCATGATTGTTATCTTTTTCTAGAATTCCCCATAATTTCAAAATGACGTATCGATGACATTTCGTGAATTTCTTTCTGAATTATGTTTACAGTATGATGAGTTAATAGATCTAAATAAAAAAATAAAGAACCATGAAATACACCATTATTTTAAGTACAGCCATCATTTTGTTTGTAAATATCGCTCATGCCCAGAAATGTACTATCCAGGTTCAGATACTGGATGATAAATATATGTTTGGACAGGCCGAAAAATTGAATGAGGGACAGCCTGTTAAAAAAATGGAAGTGCATTTCACCAACGAATTTATGGAAGTAATAATGTCTATAGATGGACAGAATTATCAGATAAAGGTAGTTAACGAGAATTGCCAGGCGTATTGCACAAGGGAAAAACGTGTGCGTCAGTTAAATTCCGGAGATGAAAAACTGGTCAGAAATTTATTTAAGGATAAGCAGGATGATATATTAAAACAAATCAAATCGTGCAAACTGTGAGCTCACCATAACTTTGACGAGTACTGCGATTAATCTCTAAGTTATCCTCAACTTATTACATGCCTTTTGCTTATTCCAAATATTTCAGATAAATATGTAGGAATAATTGTTTATAATCCTTGTTATGCTTCCGGAAAAGATAGCATCAATCTTCAGAGAATCTTGAGTTGATAGAACTAAACACCTTACGGTATTTGTTTTTATAGTGATGATTTTTTCACTAAAAAACAAACCTAAAAATGGATAAGCTATTCAGAAAAGATGCATTCAATTATCATGCTCTTGGTCGACCCGGAAAACTTGAAGTTATACCCACAAAACCATATTCTACCCAGCGGGATCTTTCTCTTGCTTATACACCTGGTGTGGCCGATCCCTGCCTTGCCATCGATAAAAATCCGGATGACGCCTACAAATATACCATGAAACCCAACCTGGTGGCTGTAATCTCCAACGGAACAGCCGTATTGGGCCTCGGAAATATCGGCCCCCTTGCAGGCAAACCAGTTATGGAAGGAAAAGGATTCCTGTTTAAAATCTTTGCCGACATAGATGTTTTTGACATCGAAGTTGATGCCGATGATCCGGAACTATTTATACAGACGGTGAAAGCCATAGCGCCAACATTTGGGGGAATAAACCTGGAGGATATAAAAGCCCCTGAATGTTTTGAAATTGAGGACAGGTTAAAGGCAGAACTTGATATTCCGGTCATGCATGACGACCAGCATGGAACTGCAATAATTACAGCTGCCGGATTACTCAATGCCCTGGAAATAGTTGGAAAGAAAATCGATAAAATAAAGTTGGTAGTTAATGGTGCAGGTGCCTCTGCAATTTCCTGCACAAAACTCTATTTGCAGCTTGGCGTGAAAAAGGAAAATATCGTCATGCTCGATAGTAAAGGAGTGCTCAATGAGGGAAGAACTGATCTCAACGAGGCTAAAAAACAATTTGTAACGAAGAAAAAAGTTGACACATTATCCGATGCCGTAAAAGGTGCTGATGTATTTCTCGGATTATCTGTGGGTGGCGTGTTGAAAGAAGATATGTTATTGACCATGGCAAAAAATCCAATTGTTTTTGCTTTGGCTAATCCTAATCCTGAAATCCCCTACGATGAAGCTGTGGCAATTCGAAAAGATATAGTGATGGCCACGGGTCGTTCTGATTTTCCCAATCAAATAAATAATGTCCTGGGCTTTCCATTTATTTTTCGTGGAGCCCTGGATGTAAGGGCGACAGCAATAAATGATGAAATGAAAATTGCGGCCTCAAAAGCATTGGCACAACTCGCCAAAGAACCAGTGCCCGAAGAAGTAAACATTGCCTTTCATGTGCAGAACCTAAAATTTGGAAAGGAATATTTCATACCAAAGCCGACAGATCCGCGGCTTATTGAGCGCATAGCTCCTGCAGTAGCAAAAGCTGCCATGGATACCGGAGTTGCCCGGAAACCAATCACGAATTGGGATGCGTATGTAGAAGAATTACGCAAACGTCTGGGTCTTACCAATCCATTGAAAGGGTATATGACTGCTGCATGCAAGCAAAATCCAAAGCGAATTGTCTTGGCAGATGCAGAACATTATAATGTGCTGAAGGCAGCAGAAATTGTGCTCAATGAACAACTGGCAGAATTGATCCTTTTAGGCAATGAAGAAACAATCCGCCGTGTAATCAATGAAAATGAACTGGAACTGAACAATGTGGAAATTATCGATCCCAAATCAACTAAAGAACAAGGTAGAATCAGGGAATATGCTGATATTCTATTTTCAAAACGATATCGAAAAGGGATGACAATGGATAAGGCCCTTGATACAATGATGCATAAAAATTTCTTTGCTCCAATGCTGGTTGAGACCGAAAATGCTGATGCTGTATTATCTGGATATACCTACAGTTATCCGGATTCAATTAGACCCGCCTTGCAAATCATTGGCAGGAAACTAAATACGAAAATAGTCAGTGGGATGTACATAGTTATCACAAAGGAAGGTCCACTTTTCTTAAGTGATTGCACTGTCAATCTGAATCCTGATAAAACGACCCTCATTGAGATTACACTTCAAACCGCCGAGGCCGTGCGTAGGTTTAATATTGAGCCAAACATCGCGTTGCTTTCCTACTCAAACTTTGGATCTGTACCAGGAGAATTATCAGCTAAGTTGCAGGAAGTAATCCAGTATTTACATAAGGAATATCCAAAATTATGTGTTGATGGGGAAATGCAAGCAAATGTAGCCCTTGATCCGGATCTTATGCAGCAGACCTATCCGTTTTCCAAATTGATTGAAAAACATGTGAATACATTGATTTTCCCTGATTTGGCCTCAGCCAATATCGCTTATAAGCTGCTCAACAAAGCGGCAAA
>Ga0209536_100001606_pt1 | contig 37120 bp, 27 predicted proteins | sample DeeMarSeWOR28_12_FD_187461 | JGI IMG/M metagenome (GOLD analysis project Ga0209536, IMG submission 187461) | Marine sediment microbial communities from White Oak River estuary, North Carolina - WOR-2-8_12 (SPAdes) (version 2) | ecosystem: Environmental > Aquatic > Marine > Intertidal zone >... | reverse complement strand
AAAAAGAATTTTGAGATACTATGGGGATAGTAAATTTAAACGTACTTCCTTCACCAAATTTACTTTCAACCCAAATCTTCCCCCCATTCATTTCTATAAATTCTTTGCAAAGAATCAATCCCAATCCCGTACCTTTTTCCTGGCTATTCCCTATAGAATTTGGATTGATATCAATTCTAAAAAGTTTTTTAATGTCGCCAGCTTTTATACCTATACCATTATCAGCAATGGAATAGGTAACTACTCCATCACTCTTTTTAGCATTTAATACAATTTTTCCTCCTCTCTTTGTAAATTTTATCCCATTGCTAATCAAATTCCTAAGTATAGTCTTAATCATGTTTTGATCAGCAAATGCCATTGTCCCTTCTTTTACCTTAGATTTTATCAGTATATTTTTTTGCGTTGCATTATTTTCGTTCAGCTCGATAATTTCTTCGGTTATCTTTTTAACATCCAGTTCTTCTGGTTGGTAATTCAAAGATCCAGTTTGGGATCTGGACCACTCCAAAAGATTCTCCAACAACAACCGACCTGATTTGGCAGATTCATTGATAAGATTTGCTAATTTTATTACATCTTCTCCATTATCAGACTCGATTTCTTTTTGAAGTATCTCACTCAATCCCAATAATTGGTTCAACGGACTTTTAAGATCGTGTGCAATGATTGAAAAAAACTTATCTTTAGTTGCATTGAGCTCCTTCAGGTTACGTTTTTGTTGTTGTAACTCGAGATGTGTCTTTACCCTGGCTATTAATTCGGCCTTGTTGAAAGGTTTGGTAATATAGTCTACACCACCAGCTTCAAATGCTTTCCTAATGCTATCTATGTCTGTTTTTGCAGTTAAGAAAATAACAGGAATATCCCTGGTTTCTTCATCAGATTTCAATTTCTGACAAACCTCAAAACCATCCATTTCAGGCATCATAATATCGAGAAGTATAAGATCAAATTTTTCTCTCTCGATATGTTTTATTGCTGTGGAACCACTTACTGCATAATTTATGTCGTAACCAGCCTGTTTTAAGAAACTAGCAACTAACTGGATATTTTTTGTTACATCATCAACGACCAAAACTTTCTGTCGATATTTGTTACGTTTCACAGGAATGATATTTAAAGACTACTTTTCAATTCACTTATCAACGACGGATATGATTGAAGCACGCTATTCATATTATCAATATCAAAATTCTTGGCATGCATTACCAAGACATCACTGAATGCCTGCAGTGCATTTAAATCATATTCTAGACCAATATTTTTAAGTTCTTGTGCAAATTCCTCTATTTCAGTGAATGAGGATGTCATTAGCGTGGATTCCCACTTACCATAATGCTGACCTTCCAATAATTTGATTACTTTGTTTAAAATCTCTCTATCAATGGAACTTTCCTTTTGGCCGCTTTTCCTTTCTTTAGCCAAAACCCTCCCCTTAATCAAAAAATGTGTTGATATCGCATCCACTAATTTTTGTAGATTGATCGGTTTGGTTAAAATAGACTCAAATTCTCTTATTGTATCATTACTTAAATCCGTTGATAACGTCACTCCAATTTTTGGGACTTTTTTAAGATTTTTATGTTTTTTTATGATCTGCAGATCATCTGAAATTGACTCATCGTCGATTAATTCCATGATGATTAAATCAACTTTGAGATCTATATCAGAAATTACACTTTTTATATTTTCAGCTTCAACCAATTTGCTTTTTGAATCATAAAAGACTCCTTTAATAACATCGCGATTTGATTTTTCACGATCCAGAATAAGAATCACTTTTTTCCCCAGCACCGATTGTTCAAATCTGATTATTTTTTCAGCTATAACTTGAGTTAAATCGTCCTGAAATTTTGGAACAACAATACCTCTCAAAAGTATTTCAAATTTACTCCCAATTGCCGGTTGACTTTCAAGTCGGATTTCACCGTTAAAAAGTTCAACTAACCGTTTCGTAATTGCCAATCCCAACCCTGTTCCGAGAAATTTTCTTGTATCCTGATCATCCTGTTGCCGGAAAGAATCAAAAATGGATTTCTGCAAATGTTTTGGGATTCCAATGCCAGTATCCTCAACGATTACGGAAAGATCAACTTTACTCGTTTTATGTTTTGCCTTTAGCAGTTTAGCTGTTACTTTTATTATTCCTTTGTCGGTAAATTTCACTGCATTATCTACGAGATTTAGCAATACCTGTTTAAATCTTAATTCATCCAACATTAATAATTTAGGTATGTTTTTATCCACATTAAAGGAATAATCCAGTCCTTTTTCGAGGGCTTTCAGAGAAAAGATGTGTTTAATCTCATCAAAAATATTACTGATATTGACCGGGGTTGGATAAATACTCATTTTTTCAGCCTCAATTTTGGATAAATCCAAAATATCATTTAACAGGTTGAGCAATGTGTTCCCACTTGATTTTATTGAATTTAGATATCCTTTTAGTACAGGATCCTGTATGCGTGAATACAGCAAATCACTGAACCCAAGTACCGCATTCATAGGGGTACGAATTTCATGAGAAATGTTGGCAAGGAAAGCACTCTTGGATCTATTCGCCTTTTCTGCTTCTTCTTTTGCGATTTTCAGTTCTTCTTCAGCTATTTTATTTGCTGTAATATCAGTAATGACCGCAGCATATCTGCTTGGATTTTGCTTATCATCATAAACACAACTTTCCCTATACCAGATCCACCGGTGCATTTTATTTTCAAGTACTACTCTAAATTGCATATCCAGTGTTTCTTGCTTTCCTTTTCTATAATTATTCAATTCAGGAATTACCCAGATTTTATCCTCCGGATGAATTAATTTGAGTGCTTTTAAAGGATTTTTTGCATATGACGTGGGACTTATACCCAATATATTTTTTAAGTTGGGGCTGGCATAAAGGATCTCATTGGTTACACTTATTAAGACTAAGGCATCCTGAGTTCTTTCGGCAAGCTCTCTGAATTTCTCTTCACTTTCCTTCAGGGATCGCTCAGCCACAATGTTATCAGTAATATCCCGAATTATGGCTATAACCTCATTCTCCTTACTTACCAGTAGTCTGGTCTCATAATAGAACACAATCCCATTGATTTCCAATTCATAATTGTAGGATTGCATTTCCTGAGTTTTAATTGCCTTTTTTAAATATTTATAGAATTTTTCACTTTGTTCCTGGGGAAAAATTTCAGAAAATGGTTTGCCAAGAAAATTTTCCTGTGGCAAAAGGAGCCGATTTATATCATCGGTATATATATCTTTAAAAATGCCATCCTTCGTGAAGACAAAGATCAAATCCGGAATTAACTTTAGGAGAGCTTTTTGATGCATTTCGCTCGCTTTGAGTGCCTTTTCTGCACGAACGCGATTGGTTATATCGGTATTTAATGAAATCACAGAGTGCACACTGCCATCTTTCCGAAGAATGGGGAAAATGATCTCGTTCAAATTCATTACCCCCCTTCTCGTATCCCATTTGTTTGCCTTTGCATCAAAATCAACTTCTATTTCTCGGTTGACCGTTATTTTATTTTCATAGACTTCCTTGAATATTTGATCTGAACCCGTGATTTTGGATAAAGGATCAGTAAGTATATTGAATGCATTATCTTCAATATTTCTATTTTTTAACCCAAGGAGTTTTCTCTGAGTCTCATTAAATCTTGTGGTAAATCCATCTTCATCAAAAATGTGGAGGCCCACTGGCAGATTATCAATAATGCTATCTAAATATTGCTTGCTATGATCCAACGCGATATTTGCTTCTTTTCGTAGTGTAATATCTCGTATGGCACCAATAATATTTAAAATTCCATTGGTCTGTTCAATGAGCTTTACATTATCAATCACCCATTTCAAATTACCATCCTTCGTAGTAATTCTATATTCAAGATCAATTACTTTCTCCTTTTGAAGCCTTCTCAAGGCGGGTATAATTACGCTTTCGACATCATTTTTATTGACAACCGAATACCAGCCATTTCTCATAGCTTCAATCTCCTTCATCGTATATCCGGCTAGCTTTTTTACAGAACCGCTGGTCCATTCTAAACTTATTTTTTCATGCTCAATGTTTGCAGAATAGACAAAATCATTAGTGATCTCGGAAATAATTCGATGCCTTTCTTCACTGATTTTTAATGCTTCCTGGGCAATTTTTTCTTTGGTTATGTTTTCTTTTATTGCCAGGTAGTGTGTGATTTTTTTCGTCTCATCAAATATTGGGGAGATTACTGCTCGCTCCCAATAATACACGCCGGATTTTGATTTATTTCTAAAGATCCCATGCCACGTATTTCCGGATGATATAGTATCCCACAATTTTATATAATATGACTTTTTGTGATATTCAGTCTTTAAAATACTCGGACTTTCCCCTATTGCCTCTTCAACGGAATAACCTGTTACATCGCAAAAAGATTTATTCACATATTCTATTTTACCATACTTGTCTGTGATTACGATACTTGAAGGGCTTTGATCAATAGCTGTATTTAACTTGCGGATCTCCAACTCATTTCGTTTTCGCTCCATAATATCTCTTATGGCCGTCACCTGGATCTTTTCCGCTTTGTAATCAACAACCCTGTTTTCCAGCTCAACAGGAATTCTGCTCCCTGATTTGGTTATGCCAATAGTCTCAAAGGGCAATGAATCATTAGCTAATAATTTATTGTTGACAAACCTGGATGAATTACTGTCAATAAAAACATCTATTATTCTCTCGCCTATTATTTCATCTCGTGAATAACCACTCATATCAAGAAAGCGTCCATTACAATCAATGATAGCTCCCTGTTGATGAATTACGATTCCTTCCAATGACAAATCCGAAAGTTTCCTGTATCTCTCTTCACTTTCTAATAAGGCTCTTTCCGTTTCTTTTACTCTTGTGATATTTTCTGCGATTCCAATCAGTGATTCCTGCTTCCCATTTTCTTTACTATAGGCAGTTACATTTAATTTTACCCAAATTATTCCACCTCCTTTTTTGATGAAGCGTTTTTCAATGAGAAAGGAGGAAATATGACCACTTAACAGCTCCTTTAGCAAGCGTAATTCTTCCGGCAAATCATCCGGATGAGTAAATGCCCTAAAGTTCAGATTTTTTAATTCTGTTTCGGAATAACCCAACATTTCAGAAAAAGCAGGATTAAATGATTTCAGATTACCTTCCCTGGAAGCTAGTATTAAACCAATATTTGAACTTTCAAAAATTCTACGAAGCCGCTCATCGTTAATCTCCCTTTTCTGCTCTTCTTCCCTAATTTCTAAATACGATGCTAAAGGGGTAATTGCTGATTTTAATAGTGAAATTTCACTTTCATCCCATAATTCTCGATTAGTATAAATTGTAAACATGACAAATCCCCAGAAATAACCCTTGATTAATATGGGCAAAAGAAGAAGTTTCCTTATGCCATGCGTGATTAAAAAAGGTTTTTCGCTATTTGGGAATTCATTTATGTCACCACAAATAATTTCGCCCGTGGACAATGCCCTCTCCCACCTGTGAAAGTTGGGGGAATATGGCAAAAGATTAAAAAGCGGATTATCCGTTTGAAGGCTAATATGGTCTGCTGCCCATTCAAACCTTATTGACATGAGCCCTTTTTTTTGATAATCATATCTATTTTCAAATAATGATACTTTTTCTGCTCCTGAAGATCTTCCCAGTATTTCCAAAACTGTAGATAGGCTCTGTTCATTTTGTTTTTTTGATAATAAAACAGTTTGAATTTGAATGATGGTTTCCAGATACTTATCCTGTAATCGACTTATTCCTGACGAAAATCTCTTTATGCTTCGTTCAATGGATTCAAGATGAAATAAAAATTCATTTCTCCGTATTGACTTTGAAACAACGCATACCAGGTCTGGTCGATCTTGTATGAAGTGAGGTAATTTTCTTTTAAAATTGGTGACCAGTATAACACTGTATTGCGTGGTAGATAAAAAACTGAAAAAATCTGAACGTATTGATTCTTCGGCCTCCATTAAGGCATCATCATCAATAAAGACAATTTCACGGTTTGAGATCATCTTCCTTAGTAGAATTAAATTTTCTACCTGGAGAGCTTCCATCCCAGGCCGGAATTTGCCGATATTTTTCTTTATCACTTTGCAAAAAGATGTACTGCCTGATAAAATACAACACCTTAATGCCTTTTCCCCTGCTAACATGCTATTTTCCAAAGTTTTTTACAGCATAAAATTTTCTGCTTTCAATAAATATAATTAACTGAATTCTTTTATGGAAAAAATGCATATATAATCCATACTAAATACAATTCTAATATTAATCTTATTCCTTAAGAATTACCCAGGCGCCTGATTTTTCCGATTCAAAAATTGCTTCTATTACGGCAACATTTTTGTAAGCATCTTCCAGGGATACAGGAACCTCTGTATTTGAAATGACAGCTTCGGAAAACACCTCGCCCTGGATGCGATACTGATCACAAATATCAAATGCGATCTCCTTTTTATTTGCCTGAAAAAGGCCTCCATCATCCAGATAAATTCTACAATTGCGATCATTAGGGGCATTGAACGGGATCTCAACTTCCAGTTTTCGTTGATCTCCAAAAAAAATCATGCGTTGATGTGGCACCAACTGTGTACTAACTGTGAAACTGCATTGCCCCGAAGGATATTCCATGATGACGGAAACTAGCCGGTCTGTCCCAAACTCCGGATGCCGTTCAATAAGTGAAATCACGCGCTTGGGTTCTTCATCAAATACAAATCGCGAGGTATGGATAGGATAGCATCCGATATCCCACATGGCACCGCCTCCGTACTTAAGAATATTCCTGATATTTGATGGATTGATATTGTTGTAGCTAAAAAATCCCTGTACTACCCTGAGTTTTCCAATTTCACCTTGTTTTATTCTTCTTACGGTATCAATCCATTGTGGATGTGTATGTACCATAAAAGCCTCGCCTACCTTAACCTTGTATTTATCCCTGAGCAATATCAACTCTTTGATTTCCTGTTTATCAAGTGTCATAGGTTTTTCACATAGCACGTGCTTCCCCATTTCGATAGCTTTTTTGGTCCATTCATAGTGCATGTGATTTGGCAATGGATTGTAAACAGCCTCGATATCCGGATCATTCAATAAAGCTTCATAGTTACTATAGTATCTTGGAATTCCCAATTTATTGGCGGTAGATCTTGCTTCTTCCTCCTTCCTGGATGCAATACCTACGATCTCCAGATTATTTCCTTTTTGCATAGCAGGGATCACCTTTTCTACTCCAATTTTTGCTGTGCTGATAATCCCCCATTTGATTTTTCTGGTGCTCATTTTTTTATTCCTTTTTGCAAAACATGTAATTTTATCGTCAATAAAATTATTTATCCGCATAACTTCAACATATATCTAATTTAGCTTTGAAAACCTTCATTAAATCAATCATATTTTTACTGGTTGCTTTCCTCATCGCCTATTTCAGTGCCAATTATATATTAAAAAAAATAGCAATCAAGGTGGTGGCCGAGTTAAAACCCAGGTTGGAACAAAGAGGAATTGTCGTAGATGACTTTAATTATTCATCCATCCAGCTGAATTCATTTAACAGTATTGTAATACAAGATATTGAGCTGGAATTTCATTTGAATAAAAAGATGTATGGAAAGGAATCATTCAGCGCTCGATTCAATTCCGCATCGATAGTTATTCGTTTTGCTGATTTTAACAACCCCTCCTTCTTTTTTACCTTCAACAATTTTTCTTTATTTATTGAGCCCGATGAAAATTTAGATAAAAAGCCGTTCGGAAAATTGGAAAACGGATGTGTAAAAAGCAGAATACCCCTTTACCTAAAACATCCCGAAGAATCCGCCAACGAGATCTTAACAGAAATAAAAACGTTATTCAATGAAAATAAAACTCCTTTGGACCTGGATATCCAAGTCGATGTATTATTAGTAATTGATGAAAAAGAAGTGAAGGTGAGCTTGTATACGGAACATAAAGACGGGATTACTTATATTAAATTTAATGACAAAGATATTCTCGAAGCATCTAAAAGATTCGATCTTGACCTTGCAGAAAAGGAAGCGGAAATTATATCCAACTATCCAAGCAAAGTTCCAACCATGATCAAAATCACAAGGGATGCAAAGCGACTATCAGAATTTGAAAAAGGGAAAGACCAATCTTTCCCGGAAGATGCATATCGACATATCTATTGGAGCTATCATTTGGCACGTGAATTAGGCGCAGATCTTGCAAAAGAAATTACTGATGCTCATGAAACAGTTCCCGGGAATACACCTCAGGAACGTAAAATGGATTATCACAACAATGATGTCGGACGTAAATATGCCTGTACAAATATGTCTGAAGAGGAAATTAAAAATATTGTTGAGAATTCCAATGAAGTTATCAGAAGTCCGAATGAATTGCAGTAGCTTATATCAATTGGTGTAAAACACGCGTGATACCCTGCTGCTGATATTGGTCAATATTTCATAGGGAATGGTATTGATGGCATCTGCGAGTTGTTTTATGGTTGGATTTTCACCAAAAACGATAACTTCATCTCCTTCACTTGCTTCAATCCCCGTGATATCCAGCATGCTCATATCCATACAAATGTTACCGATAACCGGTGCCTTTTTGCCATTGACCATTAATGCTATTTTTCCATTGCCGAATGCCCGTAAAAATCCATCGGCATACCCTATGGCAATGGTAGCTATTTTGGAATCGCGTGTGACAATTCCTTTTCTTCCATATCCGATGGTCTCCCCTTTTTTCACATCCCTGACCTGAGAAATTACAGTTTTCAATGTGCTGATGGATTGTAACTCATACTGCGCAAGCTGATTGGTTTCAAATCCATACAATCCAATACCTAGGCGCACCATGTCGAGTTGATATTCAGGGAAGCGAATAATACCTGCTGAGTTGAGCACATGTTTTAATGCATGGATTTTAAGTCCTTTTTCGATTTTTTCAGTAATCCTTAAAAAATGAGTTACCTGTTCTCTGGAAAAATCATTATGTTGTTCTTCATCTGCCCCTGCCAGGTGAGAATAAATACTTACCACACGAATAAATGAATTTTGCCTCAAAATTGTCACAAGTTCATCAATCCGATCAGACTCAAATCCGAGTCGATGCATACCTGAATCGATCTTAATATGAATTTTTAATCCTTTCCTTTTATCCTTTACAAAATCGATCAATTCCATCAATTGCCTTAGGCTGTATACCTCAGGTTCCAGGTTGTATTTGATAATGTTTTCAAAACTTTCAGCTACAACGTTCATTACCATAATCGGCAATGTGATTCCATGTTTTCTGAGCTCTACTCCTTCATCCACATACGCTACAGCCAAATAGTCTACCTGATTAAATTCCAGGAGATTGGCTATTTCAAAACCACCGCTTCCGTATGCCGCTGCTTTAACCATAATCATCAGTTTCACATCATCCGCCAGTTTTGACCTGTAATAATTCAGATTATGATTGAGCGCATCCAAATTGATCTCCAAAACTGTTCTATGGATTTTTTCAGATAACGCATTGGTGATCCTTTCAAAACCAAAAGCCCTCGCTCCCTTTATCAATATGGTTTCATGCTGGAATTTTTCGATGTTTATTTCCTTTAAAAACTGATCTGTCGTTTTAAAAAACTCGCCTTGAATTGAAAAAAGTGATTTGTTTCTCATCAAACCTTCACCAATCCCGATCATGCCTCCTATCTGATTTTCACTCAATATATAATTGAGTTGTTCATAGAGTTTTTTTTCATCAATACCGGATTGTAGAATATCAGATAAAATAATCCGACTTTTTGTTCCAGGCTGGTTTTTGAGAAAATCAAGGGCAATCTGAAGTCCACCAATGTCATTGTTGTAGGAATCATCAATCAGATAACAATTATTGATCCCTTTTTTTAAGGCGAGCCGCATGTCAACGGCAGTTAACTTGCCTAAGGCACTGGAAATTTCCGTCATCGATTGACCTAGAAAAAGCATTAATGCAATGCAATGCATAGCATTCTCTAGTGATGCATCATCTATAAATGGTAACTGAATATTCATTCCTTTACCCCTATATTCCAGGTAATAAATAGTCTTATTCCCAGACCTGGATATCTTATTAATTTTTATATCAGCTGTATGATGTTTTCCCCAGGTAAACGCTTTGATATCATCGGGTTTCATTTGTGCAACTATTTTATGATCTGCACAAAATATTACAGTTTCACTATTCCTGAAAAGTTGCCACTTCTCAATGGATTTCTGATTTCGATCATTAAAACCTTCATCATGGGCAGATCCAATATTTGTAAAAACACCTATTGTCGGGTTTATTATTGGTTGAAGCCTCACCATTTCACCCGTCATGGAGATTCCTGCTTCAAAAATACCAAGGTCATATCGATCACTCATCTGGAGGACAGACAAAGGAACACCAAGTTGGGAATTATAACTTTTAGGACTTTTAACTATTGTAAATCGTTTGGAGAGCAGCAGGCCTAACCACTCCTTTACTATAGTTTTTCCATTGGAACCAGTAATTCCAATAACGGGAAAGACAAACCGCTTCCGGTGAGATGCAGCAATTTGTTGTAATGCAGCGATCGAATTATCTACTGCAAGAATGTTTGATAAATCCAGGACCTGTCGAGGTACAGCATGTATGTCTTCAATGATAAAATTCCTTGCCCCAAGATCAAAGAGCTGATCAATGTAGTTATGTCCGTTATGTCGCTCACCCCTGATAGCGACAAAGGCAGAAGCTTTGGGATGATAAACTTTTCTGCTATCTGTCAAAAAATGTTCAATTTTACCATGATCATTATTTGCCAGAATCTTACCTTGTGTAATAGAGGCTAGTTGATCAAATGTGAACATATAAAGCTGAATCGTATTATTGGAAAATATTAATCTGGGGATAATTTAATTAAATAATAATTGGCAAATGAGTCAGCTTTAAAAAATTGAACACTTTTGAAATTTAATTTATGCTGACACTTTCGTTTAAGGCAACTTATGATAATACAACTATTTAAAACATATCTGTGCGTTTTTAAGATGTGTGGTCAGGACCAAATTGAATACCATAAAAGATTAATTGGCGAACTCGCGCAAATCTTCAACTTTTATTTTTCCTTCATAGAGTGCTCTGCCAATAATAACCCCATAAAGACCCATTTCTTTCAGTTTCCGTATGTCATCAACTGATCTCACTCCCCCACCTGCTGCTATTCTTGCGTTTGGAAACGTATCTACTAATTTTTGATAAAGTTCAAAGTTTGGCCCTTCAAGAACTCCGTCACGGTTCATGTCAGTCGCTTTCAGGTATTTCAACCCGCGCATATGGAAATAATCGATATGTTCAATTAAATCTATATCTGCTTTTTTTTGCCAGGCTTTGTATACTAGTTTATTGTCTGATACATTAGCCATTAAAGAAAGCTTTTCTCGGCCATAAGATACAATCCATGAAGCAAAAAGATCATGATCGTTGACAGCAATACTCGAGGCAGTGAAATAGGTTGCACCGTATTCAAAAACTTTATTGATATCTCCATCTGTTCGAATCCCACCCATAAAATCTACTTTCAAACTTGAATGCCTAGCGACCGTTTCCAATGTATGATAATTCACCGGAGATTCTTTTTTTACGCCATCCAAATCAAGAAAATGCAGTACCTCTACTCCATTATCTTCCAATAGGTGAGCTGCGTCCACAAGATTAAAATCGTACTTTAGTTGGTTTGAAAAATCCCCCTGTTTTAGGATAACGATCTTACCGCCTGAAATGGATAGTGATGGAATGACCTTAAACATTTTAATGCTTTAACTGAAGTATCAATTAGGGAAAAAAAATGAATAATTGGAAATTTTATTACCTTTAAATTTCAAAAGGCGATCCATAAAAATATTACCTATTCCATCAACAGCTTGAAACCTTCCCCGTGCACTGTTTGTATCTTTAACGAGCTATCCTCTTTTAGTAATTTACGCAGTTTTGTAATATAAACATCCATACTTCTGGCATTGAAATAGGAATCATCCCCCCATACACGTTTCAGTGCAAAACTTCGCTGCAGCGTTTTATTTTTATTTTGGACCAGCAATTTAAGTAATTCACTTTCCTTTGTAGTAAGTCTTTTGATTTCACCATCAGCTTCCAACTGTTGTTTATTATTGTCAAATAAATATTTACCAACCTGGAATAATCCATCCCCGATTTCATCTGCATTTCCATTTTTCACACGTCGCATTACAGCCTGAATTCGAAGCAATAATTCTTCCATGCTGAAAGGCTTTGTCATGTAATCATCCGCACCAATTTTTAATCCCTTGATCGTATCTTCTTTCATGGACTTTGCCGTTAGAAAAATTATCGGGATTTGATCATCCTTATTCCTGATCTCCTGGGCAAGTGTAAAACCATCTTTCTTTGGCATCATAATATCCAGTATGCACAGATCAAATATACCTTGATTATATGCTGCAATTCCTTCCTCACCATCTTTACAAAGTGTAGTATCAAAACCTTTGATTCCCAGGTATTCTGAAAGAATCTGCCCCAGATTTGGATCGTCTTCGACAATTAAAACCTTTAAATTATCCATTTTGCGGTAAGTAAATTTCAAAAGTGCTTCCTTTCGCGATATCGCTTTTAACCTTTATTGTACCCCCCAATGCATCGAGGATTGTTTTAACATAGGTGAGGCCAAGACCAAATCCTTTTACATCATGCAAATTACCAGTTGGTTCACGATAAAACTTTTCAAAAATTCTGTTTACTACATCCTTTGACATCCCAATTCCTTTATCCGATATCTGCACGATGATTCCCCCATTTTGATTTTTGGTAGCTATGGTTATTTCTGGTTTATCGCGACTATACTTATTGGCATTGTCCAGAAGGTTATAAATAATATTGGTTAGGTGTACCTCATCAGCTATCACAGATTTATTGTCTGCTGTGAGTTGTTTATTGATCATGCCATCCCGTTTTTCGATCTGCAGGTTGATGTTTTCCAACGCGCGATCTATTACCTCGTGCACATCCAGTTGCTCCATCTTCAATTTAAAATCCTTCTTCTCTAATGTAGCCATCTGCAACACTTTTTCCACCTGCATTCCCAATCTTCTGTTTTCAGCATCTATTATTTTAATATATCTTTTCAGGAATAATTCATTCTTATTTACATCTTCATCCTGCAATGCTTCACAGGCTAATGAGACAGTTGAAATTGGAGTTTTAAATTCATGTGTCATGTTGTTGATGAAATCATTCTTAATTTCTGAAATCTTTTTCTGGGTCAATATCGTATATAGCGCATAACCAAAAATCCCGATAATCACCATTACCAACAGGACAGACGAGGCAAGAGAAAACCAAATTTTCCCCAAAAGGAAAGTGTGCTGATCAGGAAAGTAAACGGCCAGATAATTGGCTGTAGGAATGATATCCCTGGTAAAAAGATTCGTTCTGAATTCGGATTTCATGATTTCCTTTTCACTTTCATCTGAATTTGTTAAAACGATATTGTGTGTCCCCCCATCGATCACACCATAATCAAATTCAATATCAATCCCCTGGTTTTGGAGGGAGGCTGCTAAAAAGGTCTGTAATTGCCGTTCATCGATCCTGTTTTCAAGTTTCCTCTCTTTGGAGAGCAATTCATTCAAAACCACGGTAATCATCTCTGATTTTTCCTCCACCTTATTTATGCTTCTTTCATCAGATACATTATATTCTACGACAGAATCTATATTTGCTTTAAATCGTTTTATTTCAATCAACACATTTTCATCAATCCAGGTACCTTCATTGCTTTTAAAAGGTTGGTCCGTTTCAATATCAACAATGAGATTTTTATGGTTTTTAGCGGAACTGTCCGAGTCAAAATAAAACTTTCGAACTTTCTCTTCGCTAAGTAAAAATCCTTTTTTAGAGTCAATATGGTTGTTTTGGGTAATAAATTTTATGCTGTCCAATCCAATGAAGGTCTTACCTTCCTGAGAATACTGAAGTTTGTTTGCTGCGGTGTAGACAATCTCTTGCTGTTCCAGCTTATCAGAAACTGCATTTAGTGCGTCATGCACTCCTTTCTTAAATCGATCCTCACTTATATTGATGGCATTATTGATCCAGTACATTTGGAAACTAATCAACCCAATCAATGCCAGGGCCATCAAGATAATTATCCATTTTAATGTACTTTTTGTCATAATAACAAAATTACGTCAAATATGCCGAATTGATCTGATTTTAACATTTTTTAACATATACTCCCTAGTCACAGGAAAACCTATTTAATATTATTTTTTTGCGTTTTAAACCCATATTTATCATTATCTATCTTTTTTGACTTACTTTTGCAGGCTTTGGAGGGTTGAATTTTTGATACCTCCTTCTTATACTTGCACCCTGAAAAATTAAAAGTCAAAAAATGGCAATACTTATTGAAAATCTTACCAAAGTTTATGGTGATCAGAAAGCTGTTGACGATATCTCCTTTGAAGTAAAAACCGGAGAAGTTGTGGGCTTTCTCGGACCTAATGGAGCTGGCAAAAGCACGACCATGAAAATGATCACATGCTACATGGCACCTACTGCCGGAAAAATCTTCCTCGAAGGATTGGATGTAGATAAAAACCCGGAAGAAATCAAAAAGAAAATTGGCTATTTACCAGAAAACAATCCGTTGTATACGGATATGGCAATTATCGACTACCTGAAATTTTGTGCGGATATTCAGGGAGTTGAAAAGACAAAGGTGAATGAACGCATTCATAAAATGGTTGATATGTGTGGCCTGAATCTTGAGCGTCACAAGCGAATTGGCGAACTTTCCAAAGGTTACCGGCAGCGCGTCGGTCTCGCCCAGGCAATGATCCATGATCCAGAAGTCCTGATACTGGATGAACCAACGACTGGATTGGATCCGAACCAGATTATTGAGATCAGGAAGCTGATCAAGGAGCTAGGAAAAGAAAAAACTGTTATTCTGAGTTCACATATCCTTTCTGAAGTAGAAGCAACTTGCGACCGGATATTAATCATTAACAAAGGAAAGATTGTGGCCGATGGTACCTCGGAAACCTTACGCGGTCAGGCACAGGGCAAAGAATTGATCAAAGTGGAGATCGAAGCTTCCAATGGAGCCGATATCAAGAAAAAACTTCTTGGTCTGGCTTCTGTAGAATCTGTGAAGGAACTGGAAGAGAAGAAAAATTACTTCCTCGTTCAGAGTAAACCGGAGCACACTTCCAGAAAAGATGTGTTTGACGCTTGTGTGAAAAATAAATGGTATCTCATGGAGATGACCAGGATAGAGACAAAACTGGAAGATGTATTCCGGGAGGTGACGAATTAATTTTTAGATTTAAACTTAAAGAAATAAACTATGAAAAGTATTTGGGTTATTACCAAAAGAGAATTGACCTCGTACTTTGATTCACTCATTGCCTATTTAATGATTATCATTTTTCTGATACTGAGTGGCATTTTCACCTGGTTATATGGAAGTACGATATTTTTGATAGGTCAGGCCGATCTTCAGGTATTTTTCGGTATCAGCTATTGGACTTTATTCTTCTTCATACCCGCAATTACGATGCGGACACTGGCAGAAGAAACCCGTTCGGGCACAATAGAACTATTGAGCACAAAAGCAGTATCGGATTGGCAGATAGTAGTAGGTAAGTTCGTGGCGAGCCTGCTGTTGCTTTGTATAGCACTAGCATGTACAATACCCTACTATATCACCGTATCAAAATTAGGTGATGTTGATCACGGAGCAATCATTGGAGGGTATTTTGGTTTGTTATTAATGAGCGCCATGTATATCAGTATTGGTATTTTCTCCAGTAGCCTGACAAACAATCAGATTGTTGCTTTCCTGTTGGCGCTGTTTATTGGATCATTTTTCCATATCCTTTTCCAGTTCATGGCGTCCGGTTCAACAGGTTTGATCGCGCATATCATGGATTACCTGAGCGTAAGAACACATTACGAATCGCTCAGCAGGGGTGTTGTCGACACCAGGGACTTAATCTACTTTGGAAGCTTTATTCTAGCTGGCCTGGTACTTTCGCAGACCATGCTATCAAAGCGAAATTGGCATAATTAAAAGCAAAAAAACAAGAAGATGAAACGAAGTAAAGTAATATCTCAACTATTAATATTCATCGGGATTGTAATCGTTGTAAACATGATCTCTGAGAATCTTTTCGTGAGACTGGATTTTACAGCAGACAAACGATATACATTGAGTGATGCCACTAAAAATATACTGGCGGACCTGGATGATGTGGTAACTGTTACCGCGTATTTTACTAAAGATCTTCCTCCTCAGCTCCAAAAATCCAGGCAGGATTTTGAAGATCTGTTGATAGAATATGAAAACAGGTCAAATGAGAATGTGGTATATGAATTCATAAACCCAAATGAGAGTGAAGCTGAAGAACAGCAGGCCCAGCAAAAAGGCATTAGTCCCGTCATGGTAAATGTAACCGAAAAAGACCAGGTAAAACAAATGAGGGCTTACCTTGGAGCTGTTTTGCAAATGGGCGAAAAAACAGAAATTATCCCTATGATCCAGCCAGGATCAGGAATGGAATATTCGCTGACCACGGCGATTAAGAAAATTTCTGTCGTCGATAAACCAAAAGTGGCATTCCTCCAGGGTCATGGAGAACCATCACCAAATGCCTCTGTCCAGGTATTGCAGCAATTATCCGTTTTGTATGATGTGGAACCCTATACCATTACAGATACAGCTGATATTCCTACATATTACAAGACTATGGCAATTGTCAATCCCACAGATACATTTCCGCAAGGTGATTTTGCGAAGTTGGATAAATATTTAAGAACCGGCGGTAGTATTTACCTGGCGTATAGCAACCTGCAAACTGATTTGCAATCCCAATACCTGAGTTCACTACCGGACATTGGCATTATGGGCTGGCTGGCAGAAAAAGGCATCACGATGAACAACCAGTATGTGATTGATGCCAATTGCGGAGCAGTTACGGTGAGGCAACAAAGTGGTATGTTTATTATGAACCGGCAGATCGAATTTCCCTATTTCCCAATTCTTTCAAAATTCTCGGAACATCCGGTTGCAAGAGGTTTGGAAGGTGTGATCATGCCATTTGTTAGTTCCATATCCTTTTTACCAAAAGATTCAGCAGTACATATTGAGCCACTGGCATTTTCCTCTGAAAATTCAGGTGTGGTGAACACCCCTGTATTCATTGATATACAAAAAGAATGGTCGCAAAGCGATTTTAATGCGCCCAGCCAGGTAGTTGCTATTGCTGCCGAAGGTCCTCTTTCCGGAACTGCAAATTCAAAAATGGTGGTGATAGCCAATGGTGCTTTTGCAGTCAACGGTGAAGGGCAGCAGCAACAACAGGTAAATCAGGATAATGTAAACCTGGCTTCAAATGCCATCGACTGGTTATCTGATGATACGGGATTGATCGAACTGAGAACCAAGGGGATCACATCCAGACCTTTGGAGCAGATTGATGACACAAAGCGAAATCTTTACAAATATGGAAATGTGGCACTTCCAATCCTGCTCATGATAGGAATTGCGCTTTATCGCCGTCAGCGATTTGTCAGAAAGCGTCAATCATGGATCCAGGGCAATTATTAATTGGTAAAATTAAAATTGATAAATGATGTTAAAGAACATTTCAAGTATAAAACTCATTGGAATTCTCGCAGTATTAGTACTCGTTTATTTTGGTATTCAGTTATTTAAGGGAAAGTCAAGAAGTAAATCTTTCAAAGCCGAACTTGTGGAGATTGATACGGCAAAAGTAACGAAGATGTTGATCGATGCCAAAGGGAAAAGCCTGGAGCTGATCAAAGAAAACAATTCCTGGAAAGTATCCTTAGGAGAAGGCAAGTATGCAGAAGCGCAAAAGAGTAATGTAAAAAGCACATTGAATTCATTGTTGAGTATTAAACCATCCCGAATTGCCGCAAAGGATCCTCAAAAATGGAAAGATTACCAGGTGGATTCCGCGGGGACCAGGGTACAAGTATTTGAGGGAAACAAGAATACACTTGATCTCGTCATTGGAAGATTTGGATTTAATCAACAGGCCATGCAGCAGCAACAGCAAATGATGATGGGCGGACGGGGAATGCAGCAATTTTTCACTTATGTGCGCCTGAATAATGAAGATGAAGTGTATGTGGCAGATAATTTTATGGGTATGTCGTTAAATTCTGAAGCAAATGATTTCAGAAATAAGCAATTGTTATCATTAACTACCGATTCAATTGCTGAAATTCAGTTTAATTACCCGGCCGATAGCGGATTCGTATTGACAAAAGTAGATTCCGTGTGGAGTATTTTTGGAAATCAGACTGATTCTGCCTCAACTGCCAGTTATCTGAGTGATATCCGATATGTGACCAATTCCAACTTTGTGGATGATGTTCCGGCATCGGCTCTTGTTTCACCAACGGTAAGTTTAAACATACGACAAAATAGACAACCAGATATTATGGTAAAAGCATTTCAACATCCAATACATAAATGGATCGTCAATTCTTCTGTAAATCCTCAGTCCTATTTTGCTGACGAGAAATTAATTGATGAAATATTTGTTTGGCAAGCAAAGTTGCTAAATCCAAAAGAATAGAAAAATTATTTAATGTATTGAAAAAAGTTCTGTCTTAAATATCACGGTACCAGCAGTAAATTTGCCCAATTTTGTGAATCTTGGCAGTAGTTACACCTAAGAATATAATTAAGCCGGCCAGATTGAATTCACGAAATTGTAAAATTGATATTTGAGGCAGAACTTCAATCTATTTCAAACAGATTTTTCGGTCGATCATATCTGATCTCTTCAAATTTGAAAGGCACCTCGTATATCTCTTCATACTCCTGACCTAACTCCAGCATATCTTCATCCTCTTCATAATAATTCCACTCGACCAACACTTCATTTCCATTAAGATACATATTGTCCAGGGCATTGAGAATATCATGGACGATCTTCGATGAAGCAGTATTTACATATTCCAGTTCAAACTTGAAGTGGGTAGATTTATTTGGCTTTTTACTATATTCTTCTAACCATGCGATCACACGGGTATAATGGGCAGTGGCATCTTCCATATAGGATTTTCCTGTTACCCGAAATTCCGGTTTATCCCTGTCAAATACTATCTCAGGCGTTTCTTCCGTACCTTTTAAATATAAATTTTCCATCTCTCATCTACTAGTACATTACAATTTACGTAAAAGGAGCTTTTTTTGGCTACTTTTTTAATAAGAATAAAGTAAAAACCCTACCTTATCTACAATACATTTATCTTTTTATTCGCGGTTTTTGAAACCCAGGCTATATATCTCCTTTCTGGGGTCTGATTAAAATTTCCTCAACGACAGCATGTGAAGAAAGCCGATGCACTCCATATATGGCATCAGCAACGTCTTCTGATTTGATAAATCTTGATGCAGGAAGATCTACTCCATCCCAGCTAGATGTACGTGTCGCGCCTGGTAAGACTGCAGTAACACGTATTCCATGAGGTTTCATTTCCTCCCGTAAAACTTTGGTCATTCCATATATGGCATACTTTGATATGGAATAGGAACCTCCATTGGCATAGGGCATAATACTGGCCACCGAACAAATATTAAAGATATCACCCCTTTTCACTTGCAACATTGACGGCAATAACGCCCTTGTCAGGTAATAGGCACTGTACAAATTTGTATTTATCATACGTTCAAGATTACCTTCCGGTTCATTTGCTATCTCTCCTGGTAAAAAAATACCTGCATTATTGATCAGGATTTCAATGGGTTTATGAATAGCCTGAATAAAATCATAAAAGGCAAACACCTCAGCTTTCACTGCCATGTCCACCTTCTTAGTATACACAGTAATTCCGTCATTTTTTTGTTCTACTTCCTGCTTAAGTTTTAACAGATCTTTTTCATTCCGGGCACAGGTAATCACATCAAATCCATTTTCAGCAAACTTATGCACAATGGCTTTGCCAATACCTTTCGAACCCCCTGTTATTACAATTACTTTATTCATTTTAGACATTTTTAAATTTCAAGGAAGCACATACAGCTTATTTTTCTAAAATATTATCTTTTTCTGATCTATCCATATTACTGGTCGATTTATATTTACATTATTGTATCTTTACGCCCAGTAAAAAAACCTTACTATATGCGTGGAATAGGTAATTACTTTATTTTCCTTGGCAACCTGTTTATAAAAAGGGAAGCATTCAAAACCTATATCAAACAAATCATTGATGAATGTATAAAAGTCGGCATCGATTCCATAGTGATCGTCACCATTGTCTCAACATTTATCGGAGCAGTAACCTGCATTCAGACAGCCTATAACCTGGTAAGTCCACTTATTCCGAGGTATGTGATCAGTCTTGTTGTACGTGACATGACGCTACTGGAGCTTGCTCCTACAATTACAGCAATAGTATTTGCAGGAAAGGTTGGATCCAATATTGCCGGTGAACTTGGCACAATGAAGATTTCCGAACAGGTGGATGCACTTGAGGTAATGGGTATCAATTCCGTTTCTTTTCTTGGCCTCCCCAAAATTGTCGCCTGTTTGATTATGTATCCAATGCTGGTGATCCTTGCGGGTTTTCTGGCAATTATGGGAGGATATGTAGCTGGGACTGTTACCAACGTGGTTACTCCCCAGGATTATATTTATGGAATCAGGGCGGATTTCAATGAATTCAATGTGACATTTGCCTTAATCAAATCATTTGTTTTCGCATTTCTAGTAGCCTCCATTTCCTCATATAAAGGGTATAAAACTACAGGTGGTGCATTGGAGGTAGGTCAATCCAGCACGAGTGCAGTAACAAACAGTTGTATTGCCATCCTTGTAGCAGATTATCTTTTGGCGCAACTACTACTTTAAATCCAATGATTGAATTCAAAAATATCAAAAAATCATTTGATAATAAACCGGTGCTTCATGGTATTGATGGTGTTTTTGAGCCTGGCAGAACAAACCTGATCATAGGAACAAGTGGTACAGGAAAGAGTGTATTGCTCAAATGTATGGTCGGCCTTCTGGAACCCGATGAAGGTTCAGTATTGTATGATGACAGGGATTTTACACATGCTTCACGAAATGTTCGCAGGGAAATACGACGCGATATCGGAATGCTTTTCCAGGGAGCGGCGCTATTTGACTCCAAAACGGTAGAACAAAACGTCATGTTTCCATTGGATGTCCTTACGGAAATGCCTAAGGATGAAAAACTTGACCGTGTAAATTTTGTACTAAAACGTGTAGGATTGGAAAATGTAAATCACCTGATGCCGTCAGAGATCAGTGGAGGCATGAAAAAACGGGTGGGAATTGCCCGGGCAATCGTAAACAGCTCAAAATATTTATACTGTGATGAGCCAAATTCAGGCCTGGATCCAATGACTGCCATTCTTATCGATAACCTGATCAAAGAGATCACAGAGGAATTCGATATTACCACAGTGGTAGTGACCCATGATATGAACTCTGTAATGGAAATCGGTGATTATATTATTTATATGTATAAAGGCAGTAAGCTCTGGGAAGGAGATAGCTCAGAAATACTGGGGACTTCTGTTCCGGAATTGAAAGAATTTATTTATTCCAACAAGCTGGTACAGGCACTGAAGGATGGTGAAAATCCTGAATCCTAATAATTACAACTCTCTGATTTTAATATTTCTAAAAGCCATTTCATCTCCATGATCCTGCAGTAAAATATGCCCGGATTCCAAGGTGCCAAAATCTGCTACATCCTTAAATTTGCTTTTAGCTTTTGCCTCCATAAATGCCTTGCTTCCACGCTCATATTCCAACACTTTTAATCCATTTAGCCAGTGCTCGACGTGCTTTTCTTTCACCAGTATCCTTGCAGCATTCCATTCCCCTGGTGGATTCAGTTGTTTATTTTCAGCTTCAAATAATTCATATAGACCGGCAGTTAATCGCTTACCGTCCACATCATTGGCGATATCTTTATTTCTGAAATCATCAATCAGTTGATACTCACAACCCAATACCGATCCTGATGGATAAATGCGTACAAAATACTTTAATCCTCCATTTGCCCCTTCTGTAAGTTTAAATTCAAACTGAAGATCAAAACTGGAATATTTTTTACGTGTGATAATATCTCCTCCACGTGCAGTACTCCCCTTACTATTGACCACTAATTCATCCCCTTTAATTTGCCATCCATTTTCCGGGAATTTTTCCTTCTTGACTGCTACCCACTCATCGGTATTTGATCCGTCAAAAAGCCATGTCCATTCACTATCCTGTTGAAATTCAGTTGAATTAAGCAGTGGAAGATGTATAAGCAATCCAAAACAGAAAATTATTAGTTGATGGCCCATAAGTGTTAAATTTTATAACTAGATTTCTACATTTACTGTATATGATACTCACTTAAATATTAAAAATACCATTCTTTTTCATTTTATTAAAACAGCGCGCTTACCTGCATTCGTCCGATATGTATGGCCTCCGATTCTTCAGATTTTCGACCTTCATAACTCAAAGATAACTGTAATCCCATCAGAATTTTCTTTTGGAATATCAAATTCCAGGAATAATTCTGACCAGGCTGCAAAGCTTCCAGCATTTCATAGGCGACAGGTGTATTACTTTCTCCATTAAATTGTATATCGCTAAATTTCACAAAAGCATCGACCGACAAATCCGATGCTTTGCTAATGCGCAAATTCCCCATAATTTCATGGATACTTGCCTCTTCATCCAGGTCACTGCTTGTATTCAACTTTGTGGAGTACCCATATAAAAATGATAACCTGAAATTCGTATTTGGCTGCCAGGAGAATTCCGGCAATACTTTTTGCCTCTCAATGGTATATGTTCTGCCCGATAGAAAATCCGAATTGCTCATAGAATTCCCCCAGAGATATAAAACCTTGAGGTTGTATGATTTACTGAGGTTCAACCGGACGTTGGAAGAGTACTCTTCCCTGCTCTGGCTTTCAAATCCCTGAGATAATAATTGTTTATTTGATGCTTTAAAGTATCCGAAATCCAATCCAAATCCAGGGCTTGAACGGTTATAAAAGATTCTACTTCTAATTGTCTCCTTCAATGAAAGAATATCTTCTTCTGGTATATCATTATAAAAAGGCAATATTCTCGTGGCCAGGTCTGTGCTGGTAATTCTTTTGATAATATTCCATGACGAAGTACTGGAAATCCTGGAGAGTAGTTTTTTCAATCCACTGGATTGTTTCCAGTTTCTGGGCATTTCAAAATTTAACCGATAATTAAAATTATTCTCGTAGGCAAACACATAGTCTTTGGTTGGCACAAATATTTTAATGTAATTCTTTTCATCCGGATTAATGGCGATATAGAATTCACTCAAATCCTGGATCCCATTGCCATTATCATCTCGCCATGTATGCGTACCCTCACCCGTGGGAACCTGCACAAAAACAAATTCTCTTTTAAGTTCCCTGCCATTTCCAATCGTATAAGTGAGATCTGACCGTATATGCCGCTTAAAAAAACTGGCATACCAATCCGATCTAATGATAAGTGTTTCTTCATCTTGAGGCGTGCCGGAGACCTGGTAATTGGTGTTGTTCCTGTATGTGATCAGGAAATTTAAATTCTGATTTGGATTAAATCCGGAGTTGATAAAAAAGCGAGCTGTTCGAGAATCATTTCCTTTTTTTAACTCTCCGGCTACCGGATTTTTATCTTCTCTCAAACTGTATGAAAGGCCAAATTTGGTTTTTAACGTGTCATTGCTATTTATGAAAAAAAGATGCTCCCGATAATTCATGGCTGTTCCAGTGATAGAATCCGTACCTATCGCCCTAAGTTCGTTTTCATCAATGATCAGTTTGTACCCTGGGACAAATATTTTTGTTCTGTAATAGGTTTCCGCATTAATACGGTTCCAGATTGAGTTAAAAGAAGAGGTAGTATTCCGCAGGAAAAATGCATTGGCATCCAACTGCAACCTGCTAATTCCCTGGGCGTAATCAATGTATTGCTGTATCCCATCGACATAAATATCCCGTTTTCTTTTCACCAATCTATACCCAAACCTGTTCAACGCATTTTTTTCAACACTCGCTCCGACTGTTAATATATGATCCGAGGATTGATCGTTAATTGTAACCGGATCATAATTCCAATCCCGGTCAAATTCGATATATCTGAACCGATCAATCGGATTAAAAAATTCATTATCGAACTCATAATCTAAATTGGCAGAAAATAAATAATTTTTTAAAAATCCAACCGGCCGTTTCATTGATTCAAAACCACCCTTTAATGCAAAACCATCGTCATCCTCACTATCCAGGGTTGAAAACACATTTACATCATTCTTGGAAAAGGCCACTTCAGTAAACACTTTTTCATAATTACCGATTTTCACTTCACTACCGAGTGTGATCATATCTTTTCGGTTTGGTGCAGGAATCCTTGAAATAGGGGCATAATTTCCTTGCGGTTCATTGTTTACAGGAGACACCCATTGATAGATCCTCCCATTCGCGGTATTGTTTGTCAGAATATAATCTCCCTTTCCGGCCCCAAGGTCGCTGAATGTTACACGGAATAAATTAGCCTCCTGATTTGTAGCGTATTGAAATACCTGTATCGGATTTGAGTCAATATCAACGGTATCGATTTGTTCATAAAGCACTTCATCTTGTTGGAAAGCTGTTTCTTTTGCACTCAGTTTAACCGCTCTTTCCAGATCATCGCCTATATTGCGCATCAAATCCCTGTCATCCGCATTCAGGCTGAACGTGAGTGGTTTATTTGGATTGTCCTTTTCCGAATAATAATTAAATGAAAAGTTCGCCTTTCCCACCTCCTGATAATGACTCCCTGTAATGATAGTTCTGCTGTAGTTCTGGTCGGAGTATTCCACATCAATCCTGATCCTCGAAAATTTAGTGATTAACACATTGCTGGTAAACTGTATCTCCGCCTTATTGTAATCAATCACGTAGTCATAATTGAATCCCCGTTGAAGCTGTTTACCATCAAGGTATACACGTTCCGAATTTGCCAAAATGATAATAAAATCATTTGAATTGGGAATAACAATGCGGTAAGGACCTGCTACACCTTCTTCTACTTCAAGCAGGATCGAAGCAAACTTTCCCTTTGCTACACTTACTCCCAAAGCAGTCTCCGCCCTTGAATTTGAACCAATTTTATAACGCGTATCCAGCATCCCTCCCTGTACATTTTTGTAATATCTCAAAAAGTTCGATTCACGGTTTTTGAACACGACATCGCCTCCCTTTAATGAAAAGTTATCATTGTAGAGTTCAAGGTAAATATTATCAAAATCCTGGATTTGAGCCGTATTTCCCTCCGGTTGAAAAGGCACATTCTGATCTGTAATGGAAGCCCTGATATTCAGATCATCGCCTAGCTTTCCTTCAAGCTGAAGATTCAACGCAGAGTTTACCACTACATTTTGTGTATTACCAAAGGAAATACCTCTGCTCAGGCTCCCGCTTTTTTGAAGATTCTCTGTTGGAAAAAGTTCTTCCTTTTGATCAAGTATGTTATATGGAGGTTTTTCCTGGATTGAGGAATATAGATTTTGTTGGTTATAATCTTCCAGGCTTTTACGCTGATAGGTTTTATGCAACTGATAGGGTAAGGTTTGGTAGCATATCGTCACAGAATCCATAGTTTGCCCAGCATCAAAATAAATAGCCCCGGTATTGGGATTGTAATGATAGGCCCTTCCCTTATGATCTTTAAAATAGATGCTTTCTGGTATTACTGTAAGTGAATCGAGCATTATTTCTGCCCGTGACATCTGGATACTTCTGCACTTTTGATGCTCGGATTGAGCGCGGCTCAATATCGGAAATAACCAAAATCCAATTACCCAAAGCCTGAACATTAAACAAGTGGGATATCGATAAAAAATGTGGTTCCTACTCCTTCTTTCGATTGGAACCAGATTTTCCCATTGGCATGCTCGATTCCTTTCCGGGTAATTGCCAAACCAAGTCCGGAGCCTGTATACTTCGTGCTGAAATTTGGCGTGAATACTTTATCCCGAATATGTTCCGGGATGCCGTGACCATTATCTTTGATTTCAACCCTAACAATCTTTTTCTCCTTTACATATAGACTAATTTCTATCCTGGCCTTTTTCGGATCACTTACTGCCTGAAATCCATTGATGATCAGGTTAGATATTGCCCTTCCCAGCCATTTTCTGTCTCCCTCAATAGTACATTCAATATCTTCAATATTCGTGATTATTTTGCCAAGTTCTCTTTTATTATACAAATCGATCGTCTCCCTAACCAATTGATTCAAATCCAGCCGTTCGGTTTGCGGTGCAGGCATCTTGGCAAAATCTGAAAAAGAGGTGGCAATGTCACTCAAAGTTTCGATCTGCTCCAGCAAGCTGGTAATCTGGTTTAACTTCTTGTCCTGCAAACCGTTATCTTTTCCTTCCTCAATTACCCGCTTCATATGCTGCAAAGTCAGCTTCATGGGAGTCAGGGGATTTTTTATCTCATGGGCTACCTGTCTCGCCATCTCCCTCCAGGCACTTTCCTTTTCACTTATAGCCAATGCCTTTTTGCTCTCTTCGAGATTCAGTAACATTCGGTTGTATTCCGTGACCATCATGCCGATTTCATCATCAGAATTCCAGCTCAATGGCTCGTTATATGAAGATAAGGTAGTCCGCTTGATCTTTTGAGTGATCAGGCGCAAAGGAAAGGTGAGTCCTCTTGAAACGAAAAAGGAAACAAAAAGAAATATGATGAACACGAATGTGAAAATATTAATGATGTTTGATAGAACTTCCACAATATTTTGTTCCAGGTCCTGCTGGGAAGCAAAAAATGGCAAACTGAGTATACCGATAATTGCCCCGGTTTCATATGATCTAACACCGACATAGACATTTTTATACTTCAGTAATCCTACCTGCTCTTCCTGAATAAAAGCCGATTCCTGCTCATCAACTATTTTGATCTGGGCTCTTGGATCTATATTACTTGACAAAATTTCGTTTTGATAAACCTGCATGAGGCTGGACGCTATCAATCGACCGTTATGGAACATGTTGACATCGAGGTCTGCAATCTCTGCAATTTGAAAGACATAGTCAGAAAAGTCTTCTGGGTCTAAGTCAGTATTTCTATATTGACTGAGCGGTTCGGATATTTCAGCACTCAAATTTTGGGCGTATTCCAGGTATTGATTTTCCAGTGAGGCTTTAAATGTCTGGATTATAATACTTACCGTAGTTACACTAATAATAATTAATGGCGTAAAAAAAGCAAAATTGAGATATAGCTGGATCTTTGTCGCATAGTTCAATTTTATATGTTTTATACGCTGATAGAATGTAACAAGGATAAGAATGAGTAAAATGGCAAATACATAAATTAAAAACAAAAAACTGAAATTGGATAGACGTGCTCCAATGGACGGTTCCTTACTGGACACAATAACAATTTTATTTCCTTCCCCCTTAAATGCTTTATGATTGTATCCGTGAATCAGTACACTCCGTTCAAAAATAACATCCGACATATTATTTAATTCTGTAATATTCTTTCGGTAGTTAAATTCACCAGAATTATACTGTAATTCCCCTTGATTATTAAATACTCCATAGCTGAATTGGTTTGCGCTCTTAATTTGCTGTGTATAAATGTTATCAGTAAGCAAGATGGGGAATACTGAATTCGGTACAAGCCGCTTTTGTGTCAAATCCAAAATAACATATCCAATGACCTGTCCGCGCTCCTTAATCTCAATAAATTCCACATACCGTATCGCAGCTTGTCCTCTGGCCTGGTTGATAAAGTATAAACCTTCCGTATCCGTTTGAAATTCACTTAGCCGCGACTTAAAATCATGATAATTCCTGATATTGAACTGCTCAAAAGGTTCCCCCCGTGAGTTAAACACATAAATCTCAATGTTGAATTTATCCAGGTTATTCAGATATTCGCGTCGAATTTTCTTATCAATGATAAGTTTAGAAGCAAATGGGCTCACTATTCTACGCTGAATAAAAAGATCGTCTTTTATTTTTTGGGCTGCGTCTTTCAATTGTTCTTCCGTGTAAAAATCGCTTTCCAATAACAATTGATCAGCAAGCCTGGATTTATTGTAATCTGTTGTGTTCAAGTTATATTGGAAATTTGCGTATAATCCAATAATAGCACACGGTAAACCAAATGCAAAAAAATAGATGAATGTCAGGAACTGGATCTTTCCGATATATTTTGGCAGGTTAAAAAATTTAACAGTCAGAAAAAATAAAAGATTTACAATAACAACAGCACCATATTCCCATCTAAGCAAAATTGATAACAGCACAAATACTAATAAACCAGCACTTAATGTCAATATAAACTGCTTACCATAGGCTCTTACCAGCTGAATATATAACCTGAAACAAACATGCGCAAAAAGGAAATAGATGACTACGCTGATAAAAAAGATGACAAAGCCGATAATTTTAAGATAATGGAATTCAAGATTTTGCGTGATATCCATTGACCATTGCGAGTCAAAATTCAATGTTTTCATCGTTTGGTGATGAATTGCCAGCCAAAAAAAACTGAAAAATATGCATCCTGCCGCTATAATTGTCTGCATGGATTTCTTCCCACTTAATACTTTTTTTACAGCATTTGATCTGAGGAAATAGTGAAACACGTAAAGGCCCAACAAACCAAGGCATATAAGATTCAATAACAGGTCTCCCAGTGAAGGATTTACTAAGGATGATGCATAATATTTGGGATCAAAAAGGTCAATGTAAACAAAATTGAAAGGAAACCTGGTGAGAAGCATCAGGCTTCTCAGGATGAGGATACATGAAAGAAGAAAGAGAAATCCAATATTTTCACTTTTCTCAAGAACATATTCATCCAGTTGTTTCTTGATGAAAGCGCCGACAAATATGAAGGAGAGTAGGAGTAATATAATTATAAAAATCCTGGTTTGTCGATCTGTGTTTGAATATGTATTGCCGAATTTCACCGAGAAAAGTGCTTGACCATTTACCTGGATTTTTTGATATTCCGGATCGTCTGAACTCTGACTTAATTCAATATTAGAATCTGTAAATAAGCGTTCGTTATATGTATTTTTCAAATATTCATTGATTACAGCTGATTGTTCCTGGAGGGGAATTAAAAAAACAATCTCAATGGATTTATTCTCCTGAGGAAATTGTTCCTTGCGAACAACAAATTTTCCTTTTGGGATGTCTATATAAGATAAATTAAAATCACCCAGCACATCACGAGGTTTCGGCATAAAAAGATTGTTTGACCAAAAAATAATGCGACGGTTGGAAAATATATAATAAGGGTATTTCGCTTCAACCAACAGAGAATTGAACGTGGGACTTGGTGAATTTTCAATAGTGGAAGTCAGCTCAGCTATTACTGGTTCGATGGAGCTGATTTCAGCTTTTAATTTTGAGGTCACTTCCAGGGCATTTTGCCCAGGTGTATTTTTTATGGTTACAAAAACATATTTAAATGCCACTGCAATTAGAAAAATCACAATGGAAATCCAGAGGTAAAAATATTTGCCAAAAAGCCTCTTGCTCACGTCAACTCAGTGCTTGATTTCAAATAAAATTATAAAACAACAAGGAGATTCCTAGTATTAACGCTGAAAAGGAAAGAAAATGTAAGAAAATTGAGATGTATGTATTCGCTAAAAACCAGCGGTCAAGTCAAAAAATTTTATTTGACTAACTTTCAAGATTGGCAATCCTTGATTTTCTTGTCGCAGTCTCCTCCAGTAATTGCTTATGTTCTTTACTTTTTTTATACCAGAGATAGCCAATAATTATAACCAAAAGATATGGAGTGACAAATAAATATAAGATCCCTGTATTTAATTTTGCGGCAAAGCCAATACCATCCACGTTAACATTGGTCTCAACTGAAGCCTTGCACATAGCACATTGTGCCAGCAGATCGCCAACGCTAAGTGCAACAAAACTCCACACCAGGAGAAGAACCTTGATGATCAATTTTTTCATATCAATAGGGATAGTATGGACTAATCATGAAATAAATAATAACACCAGTAATCGATACATACAACCAAACCGGAAAAGTAAATTTCACAATTTTCTTGTGACTTTCAATTTTATCAGAGACTGCAAAATAAATGCCCGATAATACCAGGGGAACAACAACGAACGCCAATAACACGTGGCTGATTAAAAAGAAGAAATACACAAATCGAATTAAACCTTCGCCACCAAATTTTGTGGATGGCGCACTGGAATGATAAATGACATAAAAAATCAGGAACAGCGCTCCTAGAATGAATGAACTGATCATGCAAATCTTATGGTATTTCACCCGTGTATTTTTTACGAAATAAACACCAAGGATTAAAAGTACTGCCGTTAACGTATTAATAATCGCATTAATAAGTGGCAGGTTATAAATCCAAGGTTTAATGTCTTCTGTATCTCCTTTTGGGATATACAGCAACAAGGCCACAATTACCGGGATCAAAAAAGAAACTAAAATAAAAAGCCGTTTATAAACTTTGCTATTCGTCTCCATTACTACATGTTCTGCTTTAATATCTTTAACTCCAGGATCAGCTTATCTGTTTGCTCAATATCCTTACTATTATAAATTCCTCGTATCCGTTTTTCAGGATCAACCAAAACAAGATTATCAAATTCACTGTTAACGTTATCGATTAATGCAATACCACATCGTAAAAATTCCATCAATTTCTCTTCCTTCAAATTAACCAATGAATAATTCTTTTGCTCCATTCCATATTCAGTACATAGCTCCATCAGCCCACGAATATCCCCCAACTCTTCATGGGGAAAAAGCACAAAATGAGGAGATCCGACCTCATAAAAGGCATCCTGTATACGAACAAGCTCCCTCATTTTATCCTCATTATTTTCAAGATCTGTTCCATACAGCACTCCAAAAACCAGAAAACCATTTAAATCTGAAGAAATTAAATTTTTCGCTTCACCGCCAATATATTCAACAACAGGTACAATGTGAGGACTTGAAGAGTCCACACAATCCGGAATGCCCTCATCAAAAAGACATGGCACTTCAAACGTGTTAGTTCCAAAAAATTTAAGAAAAAGAAAAATTGAAACCGGAATGGCCAGTGTCAATAATAAAAAAATGGTTTTCTTCATGATGCCACGTACGACAAAGAACTATGTTCTTAAAAAAAGCCAGTGATCATTAAAAACGTGACTGCTGACTTTTTGAAATGTTTATTATTTTACCGTACTCCTAAAATAGCACCTCCCTCATAAATCAGGGCAATGATAAGCCAAACCACAAATATCATGGGCAGGACTATCGACCAGATCAGCACTTTTGTTTCGTGCTTCAGGTGCATGAATTCCGAGACGATGTAAAATGCCTTCACAAAAGTCAATCCGACAAATATGGATATCTTCATCCATTTCCAATCGTGAGGTAACGAAAAAGCAAATATGAATTCAATAATAGTAACAACCAGCAATATGCCTGCAATTTTCCAGAGCCGATTGATGTTCGTCTTATCTGCGGGCTGCACCGCAACTTGTGTAACTTCTTCTAATAATGCCATATCTCCAAATAATTTAAATCAAGTAGAAAAACGTAAATACAAAGACCCACACCAGGTCAACAAAGTGCCAGTATAGCCCGACTTTTTCAATCATTTCATAATGTCCCCGACGTTCAAATGTACCTACCGATGCCTGATAAAATACAATTGCATTCAACACCACCCCACTAAATACGTGTGTGCCATGGAAACCGGTAATAAAAAAGAATAAGTCCGCGAATAGCTGAGGCCCATATTCATTCATGTGCAAATTAGCGCCAAAGAAATCTACACCCATTTGTAATATACCATCACCATTAAGATCAATACCCCAACCCTCTTTACCGGAGCCGGCAATGAAATGTGACCACTCCCATGCCTGACAACCAAGGAACGTTAGACCGCCAATAATCGTCCACAACATCCACTTCATCACATTTTTCCGGTCCATACGATGACCAGCCTCCACTGCCAGCACCATGGTTACACTACTCATAATAAGTATAAAAGTCATCAACCCTACAAACGCCAAAGGAATCGAAATTCCATGTAAAAAAGGAAGGCCGTCAAAAATCTTTTCCGGGATTGGCCAATATTCCTGTGAGGGTATAAAATCGGCTACCCTGCCCAGAAATGCAGGATGACTATATCTCAGTAATCCATACGTGATAAGAAGCCCGGAAAAAGTAAATGCATCAGATAAGAGGAAAAACCACATCATGAGTTTTCCATAGCTTGCCTTTAGCGGGGACACCCCTCCTCCCCACAGGTTTTTATTCGTTTGTTCTGCTACAGCTGTTGATGCCATTTAGGTTAAATTTTGTTATAAATTAAATAATAAGAATAAATACAAATACAACCAAAGTCCTCCCAGGAAATGCCAATAGGTCATGCACATTTCTATTTGCACGAGATTTTTTGCATGAATCCTTAATTTCAGCGAGGACACTAAAGTAATCAGTAAGAATATAATACCACTTACCAGGTGCAATCCATGTAATCCTGTAAATACGTAAATGAACGAACCGGAAGCATAATTGCTGACAAAATATACATTGCTCTTCACCAGTTCAGACCAGGATATATATTGACCTGCCAGAAAGATCATTCCAAGGATAATGGTTAGGACCAACATCCATTTTATTCTTTCCAGAAGATCCTTTTTTGCTCCCAGGTACGCCAAATGCATCGTCACACTGCTCAAAGCAATAACTGCTGTATTGATAGCAAAAATTCCGGGCAATTTAAAAGAAAGCCAATTCCCATCTGCCTGCTTTACGATATATGCACTCGTTAAGGCAGCAAAAAGCATTACGATCGAAACAATAAACAACCACAATGCAAATTTTTTAGGATGCATAGCCAGGGTTGCCTTCGGTTCTTCGACATGTATATTTTGGTTCAACATTATATTTTATCCATTAAATATGCGATCTGTACAATCGGCAAATACAAAAATGATCCGTACATGATTTTCAAAGCTGATTTCCTGGAATTATTCCGCATCAGACTAAACGTCTGAGCCAGGAACAACACTCCACAAACAGATGCAATGATCGCACTATTTATTCCTGCAACTCCAAATTTGGCTGGTAATAATCCGAGAGGAAGCAAAAACAAAGTATAGATCATGATATTGATTGCTGTGCGCATATCTTTTTTCCCATTTGCAGGGAGCAACTTAAATCCTGCCTTTTTATAATCTTCATCTGCCAGCCAGGCAATTGCCCAGAAATGTGGAAATTGCCAGATAAACTGAATTCCAAAAATGATCACTGCTTCATAGGAAATATGGCCGGTTGCCGCTACCCAACCCAATAGTGGGGGGAGTGCTCCTGGTATTGCACCCACAAACACGGCGATAGGACCAACCCGCTTTAACGGCGTATAGACAAAACTATACAATAACATGGAAAGCATGGAGATCAGTACCGTTAATGTATTGGTAGTAAAAAATAGCATTGAAAATCCAATGAAAAGCAAAACAATTGCAAAAACTGAAGCTTCCAGCTTTCCAACACGTTGTGTAGGCAAAGGTCTTCCCATGGTCCTTTTCATCACTTTATCATAATCAATCTCCAAAATTTGATTGATCGTAATTGCACCACCACTAACTAAAAATCCTCCTACACAAAAAGCAACCAAATTACCCCAATCCACCACGCCATGATTTCCCAGGATGTAACCAAAACCTGAAGAAAAGGCTACCAGAAAGCTCAACCGAACTTTTAAAAGCTCATAATAGCTTCTCAGTTTTATTACCAAGAATGTTGATAGATCCAATTTTCCAGTCGTTCCCGTCATATCAGCTTGTCACTAGTTTATGCTTTGAATTGATAACTACTAAATACATATAATAGAGTATCCCAAAAATTAGGGTACTGAATAGTAAATGCATGGGCTGAATAAATGGAGGAATACTGAAATAGGCCATAATTACTCCACTTATTATTTCTATCACGATCAGTAAAACCACATATTTTCCAATATTTTTTACTATAGCAGATTGATGCTTGTTCTTCAATATAACATAAAGCAACCACCCATGTAATCCCAGGATCAATAGCGAAAATGACCGGTGGATCAAAAAACTTATGCCTGTCTTGCTTACCCATGTATCCCGGAAAGTAAAGGAAAGATCAGCCGCAACTGCATCAATTGCCTCACGTACCTGGGTTCCCAAAACAATTTGTATTGCCATGGTCACGAGGCAAATTACAGTCAGTATTACAATGATTTTTTTATTATCATTTGAGGCGGACTTCAACGATTCTTTTCGAATTCTGAAGTTGATATAAATTAATAATAGAACGATTACAAGCGCCAGCACCATATGCAATGTTATCATCCAGGGCATTAAATTGGTGGAAACGACGATAGATCCTATCCATCCCTGGAAGCCAACCAGCATAAAGGTAAATATCGATATAAAGGTAACTCTCCTATCTACTCTGAAATAGGATATCGAACCAATCATCGTGGCAAATATCAGCAAACCGATTATAGCGCCAACCAACCGGTTTACATATTCCGTCCAGGTTTTGTATACATTAAAATCTGCTTCTTTTAATATTGATTCATCATTTAAAATTTGATCAGCCTTTTGTGGCATGCCTAAATACTCCAGATACCTGGCAAAACGGACATTTTTTTCATGCCTGTAATTGGCATAGTACTCTTTGTAATCTTCCGGAAGCTCTGAAACATGAGTAGGTGGTACTAAGCTACCAAAACATTTAGGCCAATCCGGACAACCCATTCCCGAACCAGTGCTTCGTACAATCCCTCCAACCAGTATTAGAAAATAAACGGCTACAAGAGTGACGAAACTCAGCTTTCTGAATCCGATATGTTCCTTACTTTTACTCATTAAGCTTTTGTAGCAGCTTTTTCATCGGCTACTTTCTTTGCTTCGTGTTGCAAGTTTGATTCAGGCGTTTCAGCTAATGGGACTGTCTGAGGAATAAAATCCTCTTTCGCCCCTGGCTTACTGTAGTCATATGGCCAGCGATACACAGTTGGAATTTTACCTGGCCAATTGCCATGCTTTGGCACCCTTGGAGTCGTCCACTCCAGGGTATTTGATTTCCATGGATTAGCAGGTGCTTTCTTCCCCCTGAATATGCTGTAAAAGAAATTGAACAGGAAGATGAATTGAGCACCGAAAGTTACAATTGCTGCAATGCTGATAAATGAATTTAAATCAACAAATGTGCTGAAAGCATCAAAGTTGGTGAATGAATAGTACCTCCTCGGAAAACCTGCAATTCCAATATAATGCATTGGGAAAAATACCATATAAATACCTATAAAGGAGATCCAGAAATGGATATATCCCAATTTCTGGTCCATCATTCTGCCAAACATTTTCGGAAACCAATGATAAATTCCTGCCAGCATACCAAAGAATGAAGCACTACCCATTACAAGGTGAAAATGCGCCACAATGAAGTAGGTGTCATGCAATTGAATATCAATGGCAGAGTTTCCGACAAAAAGCCCGGTTAAACCTCCTGAAATAAAGAAAGAGACCAGGCCTATGGAAAATAACATGGCCGGTGTAAACACGATATTTCCCTTCCATAGAGTAGTAAGATAGTTAAATACCTTCACCGCAGATGGGACAGCTATTATCAAGGTTAAAAGTGTGAATATAGAACCAAGAAATGGATTCATACCACTCACAAACATGTGATGGGCCCAAACAACGAAGGAAAGCACAGTTATCCCAAGCATGGAAATGATCATGGCCTTATAGCCAAATATTGGCTTTCTACTATTGGTCGCGATAATTTCTGAAGTAATCCCTAAAGCCGGCAATAATACAATGTAAACTTCAGGATGTCCCAGGAACCAGAACAGATGCTGGAACAATATTGGACTTCCACCCATATTCGGCAAAGCTTCACCGGCGATATAGATATCAGAAAGATAAAAGCTGGTCCCAAAACTCCGGTCAAAGATCAATAAGAGGGCAGCTCCCAACAATACGGGGAATGATAGCAATCCAATAGTTGCTGTTAGGAAAAATGCCCAAATGGTCAATGGTAGCTTTGCAAAGGACATTCCTTTTGTCCGTAGGTTGATAATGGTAGTGATATAATTAATACCACCTAAAAGTGTAGATACGATAAATAAAGCCATTGATACAAGCCACATGGTCATGCCAAGTCCTGATCCTGACATTGCCTGGGGTAGCGCACTCAAGGGAGGATATATTACCCAGCCACCTGAAGCCGGTCCGGTTTCGATAAAAATGGAAATAAACATGACAACACTTGATACAAAAAAGAACCAGTAAGACAACATGTTCATAAATCCAGATGCCATATCTCGGGCACCAATCTGCAATGGAATAAGGTAGTTGCTAAACGTACCGCTCAAGCCTGCTGTCAAGACAAAGAATACCATGATGGTTCCATGCATGGTAACCAGTGCCAAATAAAATTCCGGATCCAATTTACCTGAGGTTGTAATCCAATTCCCCAGAAATGGCCGCAACCATTCGAGTTGTGCTTCAGGAAATCCCAACTGAAGCCGGAAAATTAACGACATTCCGCCACCAATAATGGCCCAGAAAATCCCGGAGATAAGGTATTGTTTGGCTATTACCTTATGGTCCGTGGAAAAAATGTAATTGGTTATAAAGTTTCCATGGTGTTCGTGAGCATGATCTTCTTCCATGTGGTCTACATGCTCATTTACTGCTGTTGAAGCCATATATTCTTTCTATTTATTTCTTTTGACAACTATCAGTTCAATTTTGCTGTTTCAATTTGCGATTTTATCATCGCCAGCTCTTTCAGATTATCCGGTACCTGCGCCATATATTCAGGATTCCTGGATAACCATGGTTCCTGCTCTGATTTCCATTTTTCATATACCTCAGGTTCTTCCACCACCACCAATAGACGCATAGAAAAATGACCCCGACCACATACCTCTGTACAGGCGATTTCATAATTAAAATCCGGATTACCAG
>Ga0209536_100001605_pt1 | contig 37143 bp, 26 predicted proteins | sample DeeMarSeWOR28_12_FD_187461 | JGI IMG/M metagenome (GOLD analysis project Ga0209536, IMG submission 187461) | Marine sediment microbial communities from White Oak River estuary, North Carolina - WOR-2-8_12 (SPAdes) (version 2) | ecosystem: Environmental > Aquatic > Marine > Intertidal zone >... | reverse complement strand
CCGATGATTAATGCGTAAATCACGGCAATAATTGACGCTTCGGTCGGAGTAAAAATCCCGCCAACAATCCCATAAATGATAATAAAAGTCATGAGAATTGCCCAAAATGTATCTTTAAATCCATAAAGAATATCTTTAAAACTGCTTCTTGGGTGTTTCTTATATTTTCTTTTTAAGGAAATATAATAGGCTACCACCATCAGACCAACGCCAAGCATTAATCCGGGAATGGCTCCGGCAAGGAATAGTTTCCCAACTGATAACCCGGTTAATGTAGCCGCTATGATCATGGGAACACTGGGAGGAATAATCGGCCCTACAGTCGAAGATGAAGCAGTAACCGCACATGAAAATGGTGTATCATACCCTTCCTTTTTCATTGATGGTATCATGACTGATCCGATGCTGGCTGTATCTGAAACAGCAGTACCGGAAATACCGGCAAAGAGCATGGATGCACCAACATTTGCCAATGCCAAACCACCCTTGACATGTCCCAAAAGATGGTTACAGAACATAATGATCTTTTCAGTTAATCCGCCATGATTCATCAGATTACCTGACAAAATAAATCCCGGTATACTCAACAGGACAAATACGTCAATCCCGGAATACATTTTCATGGGAAGGATAACCAATGGTAATCCTTTAAATAACACGTATACAAGGCATGATAAACCCAACGAAAATGCTATAGGAAAACGCAGGACCAGACAGGTAATAAAAACGAGAACTAATACTGTAATCATGGTTTCCTACGCAAAAGTTGAAAAATCTTAAGAAATGAGTAAAAACACAAGGAAGCTCCTAATAGCAGCATACTTGCAAAACTGATAGCCATATTAAATCCAAGACTTGGTGATCGTTCGTCGAGCCCCATCTGAATATAGGAGATGGAATATATGGCAATGACCAGGAACAACAGAAATATCAATATGTTAACCAATAGTTCCAGGTACTTATCCGCTTTGGTATTTAGCTTTCCGGAAATCAAATCAAGAAATACATAATAATGCTGTTTAAATGCCAATCCTGATGCAAAGCTTATGGCATAAATGAAAAATACCCTGGAAGCTTCTTCAGTCCACGAGGGCGCATTTTCCATAAAAAAACGCGCGTAAATCTGTACGACAACACTTAAAACCAAAGCGAATGTGCTTATAAGTGTGCCATATTTCAAAAATCTTGAAAATAGGTGTTCAAGTCTTTTCACACCTAAAGATTATAATTTTTTATAACACTTCATGAAAATGATCAATAATTGGATCACTAAACTAGTGTTCTGTGCATCTATCATTAAAATAAGAAAGCCAATCCGGGAATCGAGATAGCAGTAGAAACCTTATAATATTGCCGGTGGTTGGCCGTCAAGGATTGGAATACCTAATTTTGTATCTACGTACCTGAAATAATAATATAATTTTCGTTCAAGTTCAATCCCATAATCTACAGTGGGATCATACATAATGATATTTTCAAAATACTTTGATGTGAGCGGTCTGGTAGCTTTGTAATTCCATGCGGTGACATAACGCTGATTCCAGCTATTATAATAACTCAATGATCGATCTTTTGCCGGACTCCACGTGGTTATAAACCAGCTGTCAAATCCGGGATCCATCACAATCAATTCATACTCATCTTTATTTTTTTCGATTTCCACCAGGTTTTCGTCCGGCACAGTCATCATCCTGCTGGAGGAGGAGCAACTGAATAAAAATAACATACCAAATAATGCACTTAATATCGTTTTCATTTCAATCTCCTTTCTTTTAGATCCATTGATATAACGAAAGAAAACTGAAAATGATACCAGTTAGAAGCCATTTGTATTTCAATTCAAATTACCCAATTTCAATCGTGATATACCTAAACTTTTGCCTGATATAGCTCAATCTTCATAAATTCGCTTTTCTATATTTATTTATTAATTAATCCTCCGAATCCCATAGGCAAATAATGAAATTCCCTGAAAGATTCTTTATAATATTTTTATCTTGTATCAACGAATTAAAAAATATTTCAATGCTTAATACGTACTTTTATAAGTATAATTAAAATTGAACAATAATAATTTTCCCCCTCAGGCATGATTTTTAGATTAAATCAGATGTTATGAAATCGTATTTACTTCTTATTTTCATTTATATAGTTTTTTTTCCACTGGCCTATAGTCAATCTGTAACTACCTGGCGGGGCTCCAACCAAAGTGGAGTATATCCCGATACAAATTTGCTTGAAACGTGGCCACAAGATGGCCCGGAAATTCTATGGACTTTTGAAAACCTGGGAGTTGGATATTCTTCACCAGCAATTGCTAATAATCGGATTTATGTATCCGGGATGGAAGGATCCACAGGATACGTATATGCTTTGACCCAACAAGGAAAATTACTGTGGAAAGCCCCTTATGGGAAAGAGTTTTCAACAAGCTATCCCGGCAGTCGGTCAACACCAGTTATTGCAGGTGAACATTTGTATATGCTGGGCGGCCTGGGTGATTTGATTTGTCTGAATTCACACACCGGTGCATCTATATGGTATAAAAATTTATTTAAAGACTTCGGCGGAAGAGAAATTGAATGGGGCTTAAATGAAACTGTTGTGGTCCACGGGGATAAGTTGATCTGCACACCCGGAGGAACCTCGAATAATATAATCGCGCTCGACAGGTTAACCGGAAAGCTACTCTGGTCTACCAGGGGAAAAGGCGAAAAATCAGCATACTGTACACCGCTACTCGTAACAGTTGGTCCACGTAACCTGCTGGTCACACATACGGAGGACAATATTCTGGGAATTGATGCAGACAACGGCAAGTTACTTTGGAACTATCCGCATACAAACATATATTCCATTCATCCTAACACTCCTCTATTCTACAACAATATGGTATTTTGTTTCAGTGGATATGGGCAAGGTGGCGTGATGCTGCAATTGAATAGTGATGGCAGTCAAATAACGAAAAAATGGATAAGTAAAACCATGGATAGCCGCATAGGAGGGGCTGTTGTTTTAAATGGGAAAATTTATGGATCAGGAGACAATAACCGGGAATGGCAATGCATTGATTGGGCAAGTGGAAATGTGGATTATTCAACGAAAGAGATTGGTAATGGAGCCATAATTGCTGCAGATGGTAAATTATTTTTATATAGCCAGCGTGGAGAACTGGCACTAGTCAAACCTGGTAATTCCTCTTTTGAGATCCTAAGTGAAACAAGAGTGAGGATTGGCAGTGATCAACATTGGGCCCATCCAGTGATCGATAAAGGTCGACTTTTTATCCGGCACGGAAAGGCACTTATCGCCTATAAAATAAGCCAATAGCTTTGCATTATTTAAGTTGATACATGATTTATATCATAATTACTGCAGCTTATTAATCCTTATCTTTGCTATACACCATCTGGTTTAAATACTTAAAAAAGTACCAGAATGAGTTTATGTCGTTAACAGAATGAATCTGTTATTAACTTTCTTTTAGGAAAGGTCATTCAAATTTTTCATAAAATAGTTATTTGGGATCATGAAGAAAAGTGTAGCAATAATCATTTCATTTCTAATCATTATTGATCTGACTGCGCAGGATGCACAATGGCGCGGGCCTGATCGTTCAGGTATTTTCCCGGAATCCGGACTTCTCCAGCAATGGCCTGAAAATGGCCCCGAAATGATCCTTAAAGTAGATAATTTGGGGAAAGGATATTCCACCCCTGTCCTGGATGGCGAAATGATCTATATGACTGGCAAAGAAGGAGAAAATGATTATTTATACGTCATTAACATGCAGGGTGAAATTCTTTATAAAGTTAAATATGGAAGATCCTGGGAAAATAGCTATCCTGAAACACGATCAACACCAACAATTGAAGGAAATCGAATTTACGTGATCAGTGGAATGGGCGAAGTAGTATGCTTTAACAAGAATGAAGCGAACATTATCTGGAGCGTAAATGCATATGAAAAATACGATGGTGAATTGCATCGATGGGGTGTAGCAGAATCCCCCCTGGTGATTGACAATAAGGTTATCTACACAAATGGTGGCAATAATACCTCAGTCATCGCATTTGACAAATTGACCGGTGAAGAAAAATGGAAAACTGTGAGTGTGGGAGGTCAACGAACCTATGTTTCTCCAGTGATTTTTGAAAATGGGAATGTTCGACAAATCATTGCTTCCACATCGGATTATGTAATTGGTATCAATCCTGAAAATGGTCAAATTGAGTGGAAGTATTATTTTCTGCGAGAGTCACAGGATGGCGAGAAACAAGTGACCATTACTCCAAATTCTGCCATTATTAAAGGGGATGAACTGTTTATTTCAAAAGGATATAACGGCTATGGCGTAATGCTCCAAATTGCCGATGATGGCAAAAATGTAACAGAAAAATGGAGGACTGAAGTACTTGACACTCACCATGGCCATTATGTTAATGTTGGGGAGTACATTTATGGATCTAATTGGCTCAACAATAGTCAAGGCAACTGGGTATGCCTTAAATGGGGTAATGGCGAGGTCATGTATGAAGAAAAATGGAAAACCAAAGGTCCGATTGCTTATGCAGATAACAGACTTTATCTCTGGGAAGAGCGTACTGGTAACTTCGCTCTGGTGAATCCAACACCTGAAAAATTTGATATCGTTAGTACGTTTAAAGTTGAAGATGGTTCTGGCCCCTACTGGGCACATCCCTATATTTCGAATGGGAAGTTATTGCTTCGTCATGGAGAAGTACTGATGGTTTTCAATATTAAATCCTCATAGATTCGATGAAAATCCCAAACCACATATGGCTAACTGGTATAGGTGTGGTATTTATCCTCGCGCTGTCTTGGTGGAGTTTTTCTGGTCCAAAAGTCACGATTGAAATGAGCGAACCGGGAATGGATAATCGCGAAGATGCTGCAGGAATAAATGAAATAATCAATATCGGTGAATTTTTTGAGCGTTTTTTTTCAACTGAGACTGCCCTGAATGAAACATGGCCCAGATTCAGAGGGGAAGAATATGACAACATAAAAAAAGCAGGAAAGGAATTGATTGACAAATTCAATGGTGATCCGAAAATCCTATGGACTGTCGAATTAGGAGAAGGGCATGCCGGGCCTGCGATTTATAAAGGACTGGTGTATGTATTGGATTATGACGAAGAAATGAAGGCAGATATGTTGCGATGCTTTTCGTTGAAAGATGGCAAAGAGGTCTGGAGGAGATGGTATAATGTAAATATCAAACGCAATCATGGTATGTCCCGAACCATCCCGGCGGTAACTGAAAAATACATACTGACCATTGGCCCCAGGTCGCATGTGATGTGTATGGACAGAGAAACCGGAGATCTGTTGTGGGGGCTTAATGTCGAAAAAGAGTATGGAACTGATGTCCCATTCTGGTATACGGGTCAGTGCCCGTTAATTGATAATGGGAAAGCTATAATTGCCACGGGAGGCAAAGCTTTACTGGTCGCTTTAGATTGTGCAACAGGGAATATACTCTGGGAAACTCCAAATACCAATGGCTTGAAAATGTCACATGCTTCCATCATGCCCTGGACGTTTGGCGGAACAAACATGTATGTATACAGTGCCGTTGGTGGAGTAGTTGGAATCGCCGCCGATGGAGAAAATGAGGGGAAAGTACTGTGGGAATCATTGAAATGGGGATGCTCTGTCGTTGCGCCTTCCCCGGTCTGTTTTCCGGATGGCAAAATTTTTCTAACCGCAGGTTATGGGGCAGGCAGTATGGTATTCCAGGTTTCCGGATCAGATGGAAATTTTTCTGTTGAAAAACTATATGAGTACAAACCGAGCGAAGGATTAGCCTGTGAACAACAAACACCAATAGTTTATAATGGATTAGTATATGGCATATTACCTAAGGATGGTGGCACACTGCGGAATCAGTTTATTTGCGTAAATCCTGAGGACTTCAGGAATGTGGTGTGGTCCAGCGGAAAAACCAACAGGTTTGGTTTGGGCCCATATATGATTGCTGACGATAAGTTTTTTATCCTTAATGATGAGGGCACGCTTTCCATAGTAAGGCCAAGTAAAACTGAATTTGTCTTATTGGACCAAATTAATGTCTTTGAAGCACATGATGCCTGGGCACCATTGGCCATTGCTGACGGTTATCTGTTGTTGAGGGATGATCATAAAATGATTTGCATGGATATCCGGAAATAATTATGAAAAAGAGCCAGATATATGTGATTCTGATAATTTGTGGAGCAATGATCGCTTATATCATGATTGGTGGTGCTTTTAATAATGACCTGAAAAAATCAGTAAAAAATCCATATGAATACGACCTGGGAGATATCAGAAAAATAGATCCTGCTATGATAAGGTATAAAGAAGTGAAGCGTATAGCCCTTGCCTTCCCGGAACCAAAGGTTCTTGACTACCATCAGGGTTTGCTGGGCATAGGCTACCAAAACGAAGTTCAGGTAATAGATACTTTGGGGAGAGAGCTATTTAATAAATCGATATCTGGCCCAATTACAAGCATTACATTTTCTCCATCAGGCGAGATTTTTTTGGGGTGTAAAACACACGTTGAGAAATACAATTTGAATGGTGAGCTTTCTGAAACCTGGAATGAAATTGATTCTTCGGCATACATCACTTCCATAGCTTTTAGTGGTGATTATGTGTTTGTTGCTAATGCTGGTGGCCCATTCATCATCCAATATGATCAAACCGGACAAATGTTGCATTCCTTCAACGGAAAAAACAGAACGGACAAATCACATGGATTCATTATACCAAGTCCATATTTCGATTTGGATGTCGATTCTGAAGGACAGCTTTGGGCTGCAAATACGGGTGTTCAGGCCATTGAAAATTATGAGAAAGATGGCTCCCTGAGAGCATTTTGGGGTTCATCATCTTACGATTTAAACGGATTTATCGGATGTTGTAATCCCTCTCAATTTACCATTCTTACAAATGATTCATTCGTGACGTGTGAAAAAGGTCTGGTAAGGATTAAAGTTTACCTCCCATCCGGCGAATTGGAAAGTGTGGTGGCAACTCCTGAAGATTTTGATGCGAATTCAGATCCACCTGATGTGACTTCTGATGAACAGAATAACATCTATGTGCTGGACATAACCAGGAAAATGATCAGAAAATTTGAACGAAATGACAGCTAATGAAAAGAAGAAATTTTTTATCGGAAAGCGGTAGATGGCTCATGCTTGGCGGCTTGCTCAGTACTTCCGGTTTTCTCATGTACCGAAGAAAATTCGGTGATCCGGAAAATTGCTTTAAAAATCCATTTTGTAAGAGCTGCAATCAGTTCAACTCTTGCAGTGTTATTGCAAAATTAAACCCTGATCAGGATGAAGGAAAAAAAGGAAAATAAGAAACAATCGAGACGTGATTTTATCCAGAGTTCTGCCCGATATACTATGGCTATTGGAATTGGTGCATTGGGAGGACTGGTATACAGTAAATCAAAAGCGGGTGAATATGTCTGGCAAATTGACCCGTTTGTTTGTACGCAATGCGGACGATGTGCCGATGAATGCGTATTGGCTCCATCAGCCGTAAAATGTTTCCACGCCTTTGATTTGTGCGGTTATTGTGATCTGTGTGGCGGATATTTTAAGCCTGGTGTGATGGATCTGAATACGGGTGGAGAAAACCAGTTATGCCCTACATCAGCAATTAAAAGGAGTTTTGTTGAGGATCCATTTTTTCAATATACCATTGATGAAGAGCTCTGCATTGGATGTGGAAAGTGTGTAAAGGGGTGCTCTTCCTTTGGCAATGGGTCACTTCACCTCCAGATCAATCACGAACTATGCGTGAATTGCAACCAGTGTGCCATTGCACAAATGTGCCCTTCCGATGCAATCACCAGGGTAGCTGCAGATGCTCCATATAAAATTAAAGGAGATTTTACTAAACCAACTTCGTAGATCTTGAATACCAGGATAATTAAAATATTAGCCATTTTTTCAGGTTTGCTGCTCTCGGTGATCACATTCGCGCAACAACGTTTCCCGCGGCCTGATTTTGAAACGGATTATGAAGCGCCTACCATTTTAGCGCCGGAACCAAGACAGGGAATCCTGGAATATCTTGATGTTTTTATCCTCTTTATTGTTTTATCATTGACTACCTGGTTGATCCTAAAAAAAAGGTCAAGAAAAGGTGTTCTTTATGTTTCAATATTCACGTTAATCTATTTCGGCTTTTATCGCAATGGCTGCATTTGTTCCATTGGTGCAATACAGAATGTTACCTTGTCATTGGTTGATCCAACCTATGCGATATCCTTGACAGCACTCGCATTTTTCATGCTGCCACTCCTTTTTGCCTTATTCGCAGGTAGGGTATTTTGCGGAGGAGCATGCCCACTTGGAGCAATACAAGACCTTATCATTATAAAGCCCATAGAGCTGCCAATTGGTATTCGCCGGGCACTAGGACTATTACCTTATCTCTACCTTGGACTTGCCGTCCTATATGCAGCCACCAAAACTGATTTTATCATTTGCCGGTACGATCCGTTTGTCGGTATATTCCGAATGGATGCCAGTTTTAACATGCTTGTATTGGGAGGCAGTTTTCTGATCATCGGGATGTTTGTCGGAAGGCCTTACTGCAGGTTCCTTTGTCCATATGGTGTACTACTAAGCTGGATGTCCGGTGTTTCCAAGAAGCATTTAACGATCACCCCTTCAGCATGCATCGACTGTAAATTGTGTGAGCGCTCTTGCCCGATGGATGCCATCAATAAACCTGTAACCGATCCTGTTTCAAAAAAGAGAGATGTGAACCGGTTTGTGCTTTCAACGATGCTAATCCCGCTCTGGATTCTGGTTGGTGGATTTATAGTTTCAAAATCCAATATTTATCTTTCCAGGGCAAACCGTACAGTAAACCTGGCCGAATTACTGATCACACACCCTGAATTAAAATCCGATCCGGACCACATTGACATCCAGACTTTTTTGGCCTCCGGTAAAACCATGGACACCCTGGTGGAGGAAGCATCCGTCATTCGTAACCAGTTTTATTTTGGAGGTTGGATTCTTGGAGGATTTTTAGGATTAGCCTTTGGAATAATATTTACCAGGAAAACCATCTATCGCGACCGAACTGATTATGAACCAGATAAGGGCAATTGTGTGAGTTGTGGGCGTTGTATGGACTTTTGTCCGGTAGGTAAAGAAGATTTAACGACATTAATGAATTTAAAAAATTGAGTGATAGAGAAAAACAAATATTAGCATTAAGGACCGCATATATCTCAGGAATATTTTCTTTGATCATATGCCTGGTCATGCTGTTGAATTACTGGCAGTTAAAAACCGTTGATCCACTTGAAAGTGAGGTGCTCAAAACCATGGTCGAGCGATTACAGGAAGACACCTCCAACGATGCGTTAAAGACAGAGATCAGAAATCTAGACCTCATGGCCAGAAATGCATATTTCACCAATCAGTGGCAGATACGTACCGGGGCATATCTCTTAATCGGTGGTATCATAATTACCGTAATAGCACTTCGGATTTATTATTCACTAAAAATTAAAATAGCAGAACCTGAATCATCAGAGACTAAATTGGATATAGAGTTATTAGTTTCCAGAAGGTGGATCTTATATACTATTTCCATCATTTTTGGCCTTGCACTAATTGCTGCATTTCTATCTATTGATCATCTATCAGCGACTTATGCCATTACAGAAACTACAAATAAGAAAGAGGAAATTCCAGTTCGGCAAATCATTCCAAAAGATGCGGTTGAAAAGGCAGTGACCGAGGTGGAAGAAGGAAAAACGGAGGAAATTCCGACCGTAACAGTTGAAGCACAAGCTGAGGCTTCTGAAGAAATACAGGGAAGTGCCACTGAAAACGATGTGGGAAAAGAACCAGTTGAAACATCAAAAACAGCTCCAACCAAAGAAATTACTGCAGCTGATCTTCTCAACAATTATCCCTCCTTCAGAGGCCCATTTGGTTTGGGCATTGCGCATCAGAAAAATATTCCAACCAGCTGGGATGGAGCATCTGGAGAAAATGTGAAATGGAAAGTCAAAATTCCATTGCCCGGCTTTAACTCACCTGTTATCTGGGGTAACCAGGTATTTGTGACAGGCGCAGACAATGCAAACCAATCGATTTATTGTTATGATCTTTCATCAGGGAATCTGCTATGGGAGCATAAAGTTACCGGAATACAACGACCGGCCGGGAAACCGATTAAGCCAACAGAGGATACCGGTTATGCTGCACCAACGGTTACCACAGATGGAAAATATGTTTACGCCATCTTTGCTACTGGCGACCTTTCTTGCGTGGATTTACAAGGTAACAGAATATGGGCAAAAAATATGGGTATCCCGGATAACCATTATGGTCATTCCTCATCACTTTTGCTATGGAAAAATCTTTTATTTATCCAGTTCGACACTAATGCCGGAGGGAAAGTACTTGCCCTTGATACTTCATCAGGTAACCAGGTTTGGGAAACTACAAGAACTTCCAAGGTTTCCTGGGCATCACCAATCCTGGCCAACCTTGGTGATCATTATGAGCTCGTGTTATCTTCCAGCCCTGAGGTTGCTTCCTATGATCCACAGACAGGGAAAGAATTGTGGAAGCTGAATTGCCTGAGCGGTGAAGTAGGTCCATCTCCTGGTTTCGATAACGGAGTAGTTTATGCTGCAAACGAATATGCCAATCTCGTGGCTATAAAACCAGGGAATCCGGCTACGGCAATCTGGGAAACTAATGAATATTTACCGGAAGTAGCAAGCCCAGTAGCCATGGATGGATTATTGTTTATTGCGACAAGCTATGGTGTTGTTGCATGCTATGATGCCAGTAATGGAGAAATACTGTGGGAATATGAAGCAGAGCAAGGTTTTTATGCCTCACCTGTGATTGCTGATGGAAAGGCGTATTTACTGGATATGGATGGCATTATGCACATTTTCGCCATAGATAAAACCATGAAATTAATTGGCACTCCTGAACTGGGTGAACACACTGTTGGCACTCCAGCTTTCGCTCCGGGCAGGATTTTGCTAAGAGGTTATGATCATTTATTTTGTATAGGGAATTAAATGCAGGAAAACAAATATAGCGCTATTGGTGAAATCCTGAAGGACAAAGAAGGAAATAAAAAGGACGTAATACCGATCCTGCAGGCTATTCAGAACATGTATCATTATCTCCCGGAAGATATTCTGAAATACGTCTGCGATAGTACTGAGATTACACCTTCCATGCTAATGGGTGTAGCAAGTTTTTATGCACAATTCAGGTTAAAGCCCACAGGCCAGCACATCATTAAAGTATGCACTGGAACGGCTTGTCATGTAAAAAGGGCTGAACTGGTCTATGATTCATTTGGCAGGGAACTACACCTGGATCCTGGACAGGACACTGATGTAAAAGGCAATTATACCCTTGAAAAAGTAAACTGCCTCGGATGCTGTACGCTTGCCCCTGTGGTTCAGATAGATGACATTACATATGGCCATGTTGATGTAGAGGGGGTGAAAAGGGTAATTAACTCCTTTGAGCATTTACATGCGCACCCAACGCCAAAAGATAAATCCCAGAATGGCCCCCGTAAGACGGAGGATGGAGAAATCCGGATTGGACTGGGTTCATGTTGCATTGCCAGTGGAAGTGAAGATGTGAAGAACTCTGTTGAATTGGCAGTAAAAGAAAATGCATTGGACGTTCACATGAAACGTGTGGGTTGCGTTGGAATGTGCCATCAGGTGCCGCTTCTGGAAATCATACCTAACGGGAAAGAGCCCGTTCTCTATTCCAAAGTACAACCCGGAGATGTAAAAAAGATCATCAACCAGCATTTCAAACCTCAAGGCATCTGGCATAGACTGAGATCTTCAATATTTAATTTTGTAGAAGACATCCAAACTGACAGGAATTGGGAAGGTGTTGATCAGTATGAATTGAATGTCCGTGAAAAGCACGTTTCCTCCTTCCTTGGACGCCAGGTACCGATAGCTACGGAATATCGGGGAGCTATTGATCCACTGGATATTGTGGAATATAAGCAAGGTTTTGGTTTCAAAGCATTAACAAGGAGTCTGAACGACTTGACTCCTGACCAGATTATTGATAAAATCCAGGAAAGTGGCTTACGGGGTCGGGGTGGTGCTGGATTCCCAACCGGGGCTAAATGGGAAACATTAAAAATTCAACAAAGTGAATTAAAATATATCATTTGCAATGGAGATGAAGGAGATCCTGGGGCATTTATGGATAGGATGTTATTGGAATCATACCCTTATCGCATCATCGAAGGGATGATCATAGCTGGGTATGCCACTGGTGCATCAAAAGGTTATTTCTATATCAGGGCTGAATATCCTCTTGCAGTCAAACGAATCAGGGAAGCTTTAAAAATTTGTAAGGAACAAGGATATCTTGGGGACAACATTTTAGGCTCGGCTTTGTCTTTCGATATTGAAATTTTTGAAGGGGCAGGTGCATTCATTTGTGGAGAAGAAACGGCATTAATTGCCTCCATTGAGGGGAATCGAGGTTTCCCGAAATTACGTCCTCCATACCCCGTGCAGCAGGGATTGTGGGATCACCCGACATTAGTCAACAATACAGAGACTTTTGCCCAGGTACCATTTATAATAAGAAATGATCTAACCAGCTATACTAAGCACGGTACTGTAAATTCAAAAGGGACCAAGGTATTTGCTCTTGCTGGGAAAATAAACAGGGGTGGATTGATTGAGGTGCCCATGGGTATCACCATCAGGGAAATCATTGAAGAAATTGGTGGCGGTGTGACAGACGGAAGAAAATTCAAAGCAGTCCAGATTGGCGGCCCATCAGGTGGATGTGTCCCCGAACGGTTGGCCGATACCCCGATAGATTTTCATTCGTTAAAGGAAGTTGGCGCCATGATGGGTTCCGGAGGGTTGGTGGTACTGGATGATACGGATTGTATGGTGGATATCGCGAGATATTTCCTTTCCTTCACACAAAGCGAATCTTGTGGAAAGTGTACTTTTTGCCGTGTCGGCACCAAGCGTATGTTGGATATCCTCAATAATATCACTTCCGGAAAAGGAAATTCAAAGGACCTGGATGAACTTGAGAAACTGGCTAAATGGACAAAAAAAGGCAGCCTTTGTGGGTTGGGCCAAACAGCTCCAAATCCGGTGCTTTCAACGTTGACATATTTCCGTGAAGAATACGAAGCGCATATCAACGGAATATGCCCTACTGGGAAATGTCAGAATTTAATTAAATATACCATAGACGAGAATTGTATTGGCTGTACAAAATGTGCTCAGAATTGTCCGGTTAATGCCATTGCTTTTGCACCCTATGAAATACATGTGATCGATCAGGAAAAATGCATTAAATGCGATGGATGCCGGGAGGTATGCCCGGAGGATGCGGTGAGAGTGAGTTAAGGACAAACTATGATCAAACTTAAAATCAACGGGAAAGAAATAGAAGCGGAAAAAGGATTCACTATCCTTGACATCCTTAATCAAGAAAATATTAAGGTGCCGACAATGTGTTTCCTTGATAATTCAGAGCATTTCCCTACCTGCATGGTTTGTATCGTCAAGGATCAACGGACGGAAAAGTTAATTCCTTCCTGTAGCACCCATGTATCCACCGGCATGGACATCATAACCGACGATGAAGAAGTCATTGAAGCGCGAAAAACATCCCTGGAATTATTACTTAGTGATCACGTGGGGGAATGTGACGCTCCCTGCCAGACTAATTGTCCTGCATTCATGGACATTCCGTTAATGAACCGTTTATTGGCTGAAAGCAAATTCGATGAGGCACTTCGAGTTGTAAAAAAGGATATTGCGCTCCCGGCAGTATTGGGAAGAATTTGTCCTGCTCCCTGTGAACGTGCCTGTCGCCGAAGAAATATTGATGAACCGGTTTCCATTTGCACCTTGAAACGATATGCCGCCGATCATGACCTGAATCACCAGGTTAGTTTTATGCCTGAAATAGCCCCAACAAATGGAAAGAAAATAGGCATCATTGGGGCAGGTCCTGCAGGATTAGCAGCAGCATATTTCCTCCTTCAAAAAGGATATCAATGTATATTATATGATAAAAATCCACTTCCAGGTGGCGCATTAAGATATGCCATACCTGACGACCGGCTTCCAAAGGAGGTGTTAGACCAGGAAATTGACATCATCCGGCAAATGGGGGCTGAATTTATCTCAAATTATGAATTGCCTACCAATGGCCTTGAAATGCTCAGAAAAGAATTTGATGGGATCATTGTGGCCACCGGTGAAGACAATGCCGATATTGACGAACTGGAAAAGAAGAACCGATCCTTTGTCACGGAAAAAAATACCTACAGGACCAATATTGATGGTGTCTTTGCTATTGGTAGTGCCATCAAGCCTGGCCGCGTCGCAATACGTGCAGTTGCCCATGGGAAGGAAGCTGCAGTTGCATTGGACCAATATCTCAAAGGCCTACCCGTCATTGGTGAGGTGCAGAAGTTCAATTCCAGGATTGGCGGAATGCAGGAAGAGGAATACCAGGATTTTATGTTGGAAGCTGATCCGGGTCCAAGAAATGAAACCAAGGAATTTGAAGGCTTCACATTGGAACAGGTACAAAAAGAAGCTGCCAGGTGTATGCATTGCGATTGCAGGAAAAAGTTTGATTGCAAGCTGAGGGATTACTCAGATGAATACGAGGCGAATCAAAAACGGTTTTTCCCCAGGGAACGACCTCCTGTGCGCAAAATATTTAAACACGAACCAATCGTTTACGAGCCCGAAAAATGCATAAAATGCAGCATATGTGTGAGGATTACTTCACGATACAAGGAAGAATTGGGATTAACCTATATTGGGAAAGGTTTTGATGTGGAAATAAGCGTTCCGTTTGATAATGAGCAAAAAAATGCCCTGGAAAAAACAGCCATACTTTGTGCTGAAAAGTGTCCAACAAGTGCTTTAGCAAAAAATGAGCAGGATGAAAAAAACAAATAAGTTAAGTCATTTCGAATACGAAGGAGGGATATGCATTAAAAATCTCCACAAGCGAAAAAATTGCTTTTCAGGATTAATCCGGATTGAAATGACTGGTACAAATTTGTATTCAAAAATATCGCGGTATAGGGGTCTGTTTGCAATTTTACTTTTCATGTTTTTCCCCTTTTCCAATGCCTCCTCCCAAACAAGCGAAGAATGGAATATTTTCAGAGGTGATCCATCACTGAGTGGGTACAGTCAGGCAAAAATCAGGTTTCCTCTGGATTTGAAATGGACCTATCAGGCCGATGATGCCATTGTGGCCGCACCAGTTATTGGAAATAACACCATTTTTGTGAGCTCCATTGGCGGATTTGTATATGCCATTGATTTCAATGGAAATATGAAGTGGAAATTTGAGGTGGATAATTCCATTGAAGCACCAGCCCTTTACCTGAATGGAAAGGTGTATGTGGGAGATTTCAGCGGATATTTATATGCTTTAGATGCCCAAACCGGAAAACAGATCTGGATCTATGAAACAGAGAACCAGATCATGGGATCTCCAAACTTTTTCTACAGGAAAAACAAACTCTACATCCTGGTTGGTAGCTATGATTATTTCCTGCATTGTGTCGATGGTGAAACCGGTAAAAATGTCTGGAAGTACGAATCCAATAATTTCATCAATGGTGCGCCGGCAATTGGTAACAATTTGGCCATGTTTGGTGGATGCGATGGTTTTTTACATATGGTCAACCTGGAAACGGGAAAAGCAGACTATACGCTGGAAGTAGCCACCTACATTGCCGGTTCAGTAGCTGTTTCAGATAATCTCGCCTATACCGGCGATTATGATGGCTTATTTTCCTGCCTTGACCTGAATAAAAAGGAAATAAAGTGGCAATTTGATAATCCATCAAGTAACTTACCAATACTGGGTTCTCCATCAATTTCAAGTGGCAAAGTGGTCATTGGAGGACAGGATAAATATTTGAGATGCTTTGATATCAATGGCAAAGAAATATGGTCGTTCAATGCTGGTGGTCGACTGGATGCATCACCTGTCATTGTGAGAAATGTTGCGATTGCGGCCACTATGGATGGTTTGCTATATGCATTAAATCTGAATAATGGCAATGAAACGTGGTCCTATGAAATTGGTAGCGCAATAGCACATAATCCAGCCGTAATTGATAATAGACTTGTAGTTGGAGCGCGAGACGGGAATGTCTATTTTTTTGAAAAGTAGTGTCAACCAAAAACTTTACAAAAATGCAAATCGTTCATATCGTACCTGGTTCCGGGGGTAGTTTTTATTGTGGTAATTGCCTGCGTGATAGCGAGTATCTCCAGGGACTGAAACGGGCTGGTGTAGAGGTGGTTAAAGTGCCAATGTACCTCCCCATATTTGCTGATGAGCACGATATCGAAGACGTCCCTGTTTTTTATGGTGCGATCAGCCTGTATCTCAAACACAGCTTTTCCTTTCTGCGCAAAGCCCCGGGTTGGGTGGATAAAATTCTGAATTCAGGGCCTGCCTTACGCCTGGCTGCAGGAATGGCCGGATCAACCAATCCAAAGGGCCTGGAGGGCATGACCATCTCCATGCTTCTTGGAGAGACAGGTGAACAAAAAAAGGAACTGGACCATTTAGTGGATTGGCTGGAAGAGCATTGTCATGCAGACATCATTCATCTGTCCAATGCCTTGTTAATTGGGCTGGCCAGACGAATCAAAGAGCGACTTAAGGTGAAAGTTGTTTGTACACTTCAGGATGAGGATGTCTGGGTAAATGCCATGGATGAGTCCTTTAAAATCCAGACATGGGACCTAATGAAAGAACGAGCACGAGATGTGGATGCCTTTTTCGCTGTGAGTAGTTATTTCGCCAAAGAAATGCAACCGATACTGGATATTCCTGATGGAAAACTTTTTATCCATCATATTACAGTTGATCCTGCAGATTATACCTACCAGAATACATCTGAAAAACCATTGAACATTGGATATATCTCCAGAATGTGTGAAAGCAATGGACTAGAAGTACTGGTTGATGCTTACATTTTATTAAAAAAAGATCCAGCCTGGCAAGAAGTAAAACTGATCCTTACCGGGGGCTCTACAGGCGAGAATGATGCTTTTGTCAAATCAATAAAGAAAAAGATAAAGCAATCCGGACTGGAAAATCAGGTTGAATTTCATAAAGACTTTGAAGAAGGTCGCCATGACTTTTTCACAAAGGTTTCCATGATCTCTGTCCCGGTTCTGGAAGGTGAAGCCTTCGGATTGTATTTGCTGGAATCCATGGCATCCGGAGTTCCTGTGGTACAGCCGGCCCTGGGGGCATTTCCTGAAATCGTAGAAAAATCAGGTGGCGGCCTCATTTACGGGCCAAATACACCAGATGAATTGGCCAAGGCATTAACAGGATTGCTCAAGGACAGGGATAAATTAAATCAGCTCAGCAGAAGAGGACGCAAAGGTGTTGAAGAAAAATTCAATATTCACCTTCAGGCAAAAGATATCGTAAACCTCTACGAAAATATTAAGAACCGATCTAAAACAGATACCCATGCTGCTTAAACTTCAACATATCACCAAATCATACAATTCAATTGAAAAAGTGGAGAGAAAGCCGGTTTTGAATGACCTTTCATTGGAATTGGAACAGGGTGAAACAATAGCCATTTTAGGCCCATCTGGATCTGGGAAATCTACATTGTTGAACATTATCGGGGCATTGGATAAGCCGGATTCAGGAAATGTGATTTTTAACGACAATAAAATAAATGAATTTTCAGACAATCAGTTGACTTCTTTTCGAAATAAGGAAATTGGATTTATTTTTCAGTCACACCATTTGCTCCCACAATGCACGGTGATGGAAAATGTATTGATACCAACGTTAACAATTAAAAAGGACAAGAATTGCCAGAATGAATGCCGCACCAAGGCTATGGAATTAATCCAACAAGTGGGGCTCTGGGATCATAAGGATAAATTCCCCGGGACTTTATCTGGTGGGGAATGCCAGCGTGTAGCGGTAATCCGTGCATTGATCAATAATCCAAGACTTTTACTGGCCGATGAGCCCACAGGCTCGCTGGACCGTGCCAATGCACAGGCAATCACAGAATTATTACTCAAGTTAAATGAGGAATTTAATACCTCATTAATTATGGTCACGCACGCAGAAGCAATTGGGAAACAGCTGGAGAAAAACTACCAATTGGTGGATGGCAAATTGGAGAAAATAAAATAAGTAGCAAATGAACCTGATCCAGCTCATTTACCGGTCGCTGATATTTTACTGGAAATCAAATCTGGCGGTGATTATCGGAGTAGCGATTTGTACAATGGTTATAACAGGAACCCTAATCGTGGGTGATTCGATCCGGTCCAGCCTGGAAGAGACAACATTATTACGATTGGGCAAAACTCAGTACCTGTTCTCAGGAATTGACCGGTTTTTCAGGGCATCACTAGCAAGTAAGGTCAAAAAGGAACTTCAAAATGATACAGCGCCCATCCTTCAACTGAATGGATTTGCCTCTGCCCAGGGAGGAAATCTTAAATTAAATGGTGTTCAGGTGATTGGAATAGATGATCAATTTCAATCATTTTTACCTGGTAGCGTTCAACTACCCCCACCTGCTAAATCCGAAGCCTACATCAGTGAAAACCTTGCACAGCGATTGCACCTAAATACTGAAGACGCTTTTCTCCTACGTGTAGAAAAAGCAAGTCAAATTCCCAAAAATGCCCCATTTGTCACTGATGCTTCAACCCAGATATCCATCCGACTCACCGTTAAGAAAATCTTACCCCCTGAAGAATTGGGAAGATTCAATCTGAAAACCTCCCAGACGGCTCCCTACAATGTATTCGTCTCACTTTCTTTTTTAAACGAGCAAATGGGCCTGAATGAGAAAGCAAATAAAATCCTGTTTTCCGGGACCAATAATTTAAGTCAGACAAGAATAGAAGATGCGATAGGAAAATATTGGGATTTAGAAGATATGGCAATTCATATTATACCTGTCGAGGATAGCTCAAGCCTGGAGATCAGATCTGAACGTGTATTTTTGGATTCTACCACTACCAATGCGGTAAATCAAATAATTCCTGAATCCAGGGATATATTGACTTACATGATCAACTCCTTTAGGGTGAATGGTAATGAGACACCTTATTCTTTTATATCAGCAGGGCCTTTCATGCCATCAGGTTCAGCCTCAGCTAATGAGGTAATTATCAATTCCTGGCTAGCCGAAGATCTCAAAGCTTCAGTAGGGGACAGTATGGAAATCTCCTATTTCATCATTGGACCATTACGTCAACTAACAGAAGAGAGCAAATGGTTTACCATTACCAACATTGTCAATATGGAAGGCATCTATGAAGACAGGTCTCTTATGCCGGAACTTCCTGGAATGTCCGACGCAGGCAGTTGCCGTGACTGGGAGGCTGGAGTACCGATAGATTTGGACAAGATCAGGGATAAGGATGAAGAATACTGGAATAAATATCGTGGTACTCCAAAAGCGTTTATCCCGTATGAGATAGGCAAGAAGTTATGGGAAAATCGTTTTGGCGTGTGTACAGCCATCAGATTTACTGCAGATAGCATATCCAAAGCATCGATTGAAACTAAGCTGGCTTCTTCAATTTCACCAAAATCAAAGGGATTTTCAGTCAGATCCGTCAAGCAAGAAGGATTGACAGCAGCAAGGGGTGGCGTTGATTTTGGACAGCTCTTCATGGGATTGAGCTTTTTTTTACTGGTAGCAGGAATGATCCTGATGGCGCTGTTATTTAATCTGCATCTCGAAAAACGGGTTGAAGAAATTGGTACGTTGAAAGCCATTGGGTATCCATATCCAATTATAAAAAAGATTATCCTATCAGAGGGTTTATTGATCGCGATCCCCGGGGCAATACTGGGTGCAATACTGGCAATATTTTATAATAAAATCATCTTTTACGCCCTCAACACAGTCTGGTATGATATAGTGCGGACAAACATATTGCAGGAAGTGATCCTGCCAAAAACACTTTTTTTGGGGATGATGATATCATTGATCCTCGTCTCACTTTCCATTTGGTTTAATGCGAACAAACGATTAAAACAAACATCCTCAGATCTTCAGCGAAATCTGCATGCTGAACTAAAAAGTAAAACAACACGTTGGTTACAAATCGGAAGTTGGTTCTCAGGAATCCTGGCAATTGGGCTACTGATTTATGTAACTATTTTCAGTCAAGTCCTGAATACTGGAATATTTTTCACTGCTGGTGGACTATTACTTCTCGCTTTATTATTATTCTTTAACATACAGGTCAGGAGAAGAAGTATAGAGCCTAACGATGAATTGTCTATTACTTCGTTGATTTTTAAAAATTTAACCCGAAATCCGGCCCGAAGTTTCCGGATCGTAATCCTTTTTAGCCTGGGAACATTTATTATTATTTCCACCGGACTTAACAAGAAGGATTTGCACCGCGGAGCTAATGTCCCCACAAGTGGTACGGGTGGATTCCAGTTTTATGTGGAGACTACGATACCTGTCCTCAAGGATTTGAATAATCCTGAAACCCGGAGTGAACAGGGTATTGAAAGCCCATTGAATTTCGTTCAAATGCGAAAAAGTGAAGGGGATGATGCTAGTTGTCTGAATCTGAATCGCGTGGTATCACCACGGATATTAGGGGTAACCCCTGAGCAGCTTTCAGGAAGATTTACATTTATAAAATCTGCGGACGATCTCAGCCAGGAAAATCCATGGGCTTCCTTGAAAAAGGAATTGCCAGGTGAGGTGGTCCCTGCTATCCTTGACCAAACGGTGATCCAATGGGGATTGGGCAAAAAAGTTGGAGATACCTTGGTGTATCTGGATGAAGGCGGGAAAGAAATGAAACTTAAGATCATTGGTGGACTGGCCAATTCTATTTTCCAGGGCAATGTCCTGATTGATAATCAATTGTTCTTGAAGCACTTTCCATCCAACAGTGGCTCGAATGTATTTTTAGTTGAAGGTAAAGAAGAAGAGGAAGAAGCCAATAAAAATGAACTTACACGGGCATTCAGGAACGAAGGTGTGGAGATTGAAAATACGGCTGACAGGCTGGCCATGTTCAACCAGGTGGAAAACACCTATCTATCCATATTTCTATTGTTGGGGGGATTGGCGATGATTCTTGGGACTATAGGCCTCGGCGTTTCACTGGCAAGAAATATCATGGACCGCAGCCAGGAAATTGGCATTTTACGTGCTATCGGGTATAGCAAATCAAAAATCCTGGGCATTATCATGTATGAACATCTTATCCTTTTACTTATTGGAACACTAACCGGAGCCATCACTGCTTTTGTCGCAACGCTTCCATCTATTCTTTCAGAATTTGTCCAGGCTTCCTGGCAAACTGCAGCAATCATCGTTGTTCTCATTCTTATAAACGGCGTTCTGTGGATTTATGGAATTACGCGAAATTCGCTACGGAAGGATCTGATGATATCTCTGCGATCAGAATAGTTATTTTTCAGCTGTTCTATTTCATTAATAAACGATCATATAGCATAGCTAACACTTTCAATTAAATCCAAACCTGTCTTTCTGGAATAGATCAACATTAATAATTGTTGATTAGGATATTAGTTATTCCAAACAGTAAGAATTTTTGCATATTTATGGTAATGAAATAGGAAAATTTATCTTTTATTTACCTTATATTATAACAAAAATTTTAATCTGAAAAATTATGGGAATGCTAAAAGAATTTAAAGATTTTGCCATGCGAGGAAATGTTGTCGACATGGCTGTTGGCATTATTATCGGAGGAGCTTTTGGGAAAATAGTATCTTCCTTTGTCGCTGATGTGATCATGCCACCCATTGGTTTACTAATTGGAGGCGTTGATTTTACTGATCTGAAATTAACGTTAAAGGAAGCGGTAATCGATGCAGCTGGTGCTGTAACAACCGAAGCAGTCACGATTAATTATGGCAATTTCATTCAGACGGCCATAGATTTCATCATTATTGCATTTGCTATTTTTATGATGATCAAGGCGATGAACAGCATGAAGAAAAAAGAAGAGGCAGCGCCTGCAGCACCTCCTGCTCCGACAAAAGAAGAAACTTTACTTACGGAAATCAGGGACCTTTTAAAAAAATAAATTTAAACCTTTACCTTTTTAAAGCTGTTCTATAATCTATTGGACAGCTTTTTTTGTTCAGCCAAATCCGGTTCCACATCAAGGGAAAATCAATCAATTCTTAACTTTCAACAGGCATTTTTACATTAGACTTATGCACTATAAATAACCATCCGTCACTTAATAATTGAATTCTTTGAAAACGCGATTAACCTGGATTGTGTGCGGAATATAATGATCCCATCAGTTATGGCTGGCGTTACCATGCAGGTCTCATTGAGTTCATTTTTACTGAGAATTTCAAAATCACGGCCGGCTTTAATTACATAAACTTCACCCTCATCACTCACAACATAAATTCGCGCATCGGAAATCACTGGCGAAGCAGTAAAGCTTTTTGCTCGTCCCATTTTTTCGTGGTAAGCCTCCTCTCCTGTCTCCGCATTATAACAATCGAGTTGTCCGTTCCACTTCAGGTTATACAACAAACCATCATACAGTACCATGGTTTGCATATACGATCCTCCCCGCGGAACACACCATTTCACAAATTCATTGGATAACTGATCCTGAACCAGTGTGATATCTCCTTTTGCACTGTATTTAACAGCCATGATTGGCGATTGGGGACCGTGGGCACTATTGAAATATATAAGTCGTTCACCGACAATTGGTGTGGGTATCTGAATATCTCCTCCACCTGACATTCGCCATATTTCTTTCCCAGTTTCGAGGTCATATCCACCGCGATGCTTAAAGCCATTTACTGCCACTATTTTTCTTCCATTCGATACATACACATTGGGCGTACACCAACCGGGATATTCATCTCTTTCCTTCTTCCATAATTCCTGTCCGGTTTTCACATCATAAGCAGCCAGGAATGAATTTTCCATTACATCACATTGCACGATTACTTTATCGTCATAAATAATGGGGGAGCTGGCAAATTCCCATTCTGCTGATTCAACCCGGAAGAATACAGATCTGAGCAATCCGAAATCTTTTTTCCACATCAGGTTCCCTTCCATATCATAACAGTACAGCCCTTCAGATCCAAAAAAAGCCACAACATATGAACCATCTGTCGCTACAGAACTATTGGCATGAGTAGATTTCGGATGTCTTTTTTGTTCAGGTACTCCACGATAGGCAAGTTTTTCCCATATTAAATCACCGGTGAGCTTATTAATACAATAGACTTTCCACTCATGCTCAGAATCATCTTCAACAGGTCCGATATCACCATAAATGCCTTTTTTCAGGCCTTCTGTGTCCTCTTTACTTATGGCACTGGTAACAAAAAGTTTATCTCTCCAGATCACGGGACTGCTGAGGCCCAATCCGGGAATTTCTATATTCCACAACACATTTTTACCACTAGCCAGGTCCCAGGAGTCTGGGAGGTTTGCCTGATCCAGTACACCGGAAGATAAATACCCACGAAATTGCGACCATTGTTTTGCCTGATCAATTTGGGCGGCTAACTCACAAATAAAATTGAACGGTAACAGTAAGCTAAAAAATATCATTTTATACATGACATCTGGAATTTTATGACCTGAAAAAAAATACTTCCTGCAATTATACCAGTACTATGAAATTACTGAATTTCACTTATTTTTAAAATATTGCAAATGAGTTTTCGCCATATTATAGATAGAGTTGTTGAATGGCAATATATATCCCAATGATTATCATTATCCATCCAGAGAATAATGGCAATCGTTTAATCCAAGCCCCCTGAAATACATTTCTGAAACCCCGGTATATCAACATGCTAATGGCAATGATTGGAAATATTGCCCCAATAGCATATAATAAGGGAAATAACACAGGTTGTTCATGTTTTACAGATAACGGAATCATGACTCCAAAAAAAATAGAAGCCGTAGCGGGACAAAAAGTTAATGCTAATACGGCACCCAATACAAATGTAGAAAAAAGAGACCCTTTTGTAATCCAGTAGTTACGATCCAGATTTATGACCCGATAAAACCGCTTTAAACTTATCAGGCCAGTTAATACCATCCCGGTCAAAATCAACAATGGTCCCAAAAAACCAGTAATAACACGCTGAAGAAACAGGCTGAGTCTTGGGATGGCAATCACACCGGCATTTATCAGTAAAGCTAATCCAGCGAATGCTATCAGGTATCCTAAACCAAAAAAAGGCATGACTGCGAAATTCCTGTTCCTGCTTGTGCCAACTCCTGATAATATTGAAATAGCGGCAATATTTGTTGTCAACGGACAAGGATGCAGTGTGGTCATCAAGCCCAATGCAAAACACCCGATCGCCGCCATGATCAATTCATTCATGCGCTTTTTTGAAAAATTGTTGTAGTTCGCTTTGGATATACTTTTTAAACTCATCCTCCTCACGATATAAACCAGTTGCGTCAAAAAGCACTTTAGCGTTTACTATTTCTTTTTCTTCAAAATTTACAAACACCAGGGTTGCGGCAAAAATGCCATAATGCTCAACCAATGTAGCGTTTTCAGGATCATCAATAACTAATGTTTTAAAAGCCAATTGTCCACTTGCCATTTCATTTGCATAAAACTCATTTAACACATCTCTGGTATATTCTTCCATTTGCAGGCATTGGTAGCACCTTTTTTTATTGTGAAATAAGATGACCAGTACCTGGTCATTTTTTTCGGGATATAATTGAGAAAAAATCATCTGTTCATCAGACGAGGTAGTACTTCTGTCATAACATTGCCTGGCCGCCATGACAAAACTAATTAAAACAAAACCTAATAATATCCATTTTAATACCTGTTTGATTCCGGAGTCTGAAGATTTTTTCAGCATTGATCTTACTTTTTTCCTGAATTCAGAATCCGGTTCACCGGTTATTTCATTCTCAGTTACAGTAAGCTCGCCCTTAAACGAATATAAGCTGACCGGACAGGAATCACCCTGGGCAGGCTCGCTAAAGGAACTAAGAATTCCATATTTAACCAGTCGATTTGCTTCAGAGACTTCCTCAGATGGACAACACCCCAATTTATCTTCTGCTTCATTGCCGATGAGTACAAAATATTTCCTGTTTTCATCAAGCAGTTTCAGTATTCGTTTACGAAGCTTTTCACTTATGAATCTTAACTGTGAAAAATCGGTTGGATAATCAGGTTGCTCAATAACCTGCGGTTTAAAATCATCAAGTATAGCCGTTGAACCAAGATTAGCATATATGTCCTGGAAATATACCGGGTCAACTTTTTCGTGCGTAACCTGCTCTATGAGGCCGTCTTTTTGCACCAGATCTTTCACAAAAAAAGTTGGCACATTATTCAATTTTCCCCTTCGAACCATCGATCCATCTTTTAGTATAAGCAATCGGAAAGGACCCGGATAAAAAAGTACCTTTATTGCATCGGACCTACGCTCCTCTCCTTTTAATTTATCATATAATTTCCCCAGGCTAGTTTCAAAATCTTCATTCCCCTGAACATGTTCCCGGTCAATCGATGGATCAGATTCCAAAACATTATTTTTATATTTAATAAGATCTTTATATGGAGGCAAGCAATAAATGGAATAGGTCTTATCACAGATAGCTATCCACTTTTCTGCTGAAATCAGATGATGATCATCGTCCAGAACTGCCAATGCAGCTCCATTATACCTGGCTTTCCATCCGGTGTAATGACATGGACCGTGCTTTCCCTTAAATGCGGTAATGTTATAATATCCTGATGAATGGAAATCAATCTCCATGGCTACAAATCCTATCTTTTCCATGTCTCTCAGCACCGCTTCTCCTTTCTCCGTTTTCACGCGAATACCTTTCAATTTGCCTAATCCGCGATAAGCATCGTCCAATTCCAGAAAAGTCGGATTGTGTAAATATTTCTGGTCCATCAATTGATTATTTCCAACAATTTAGTTGCTAATTCATTGACTGATTCAGAGGTTGTGCCAATACCCATGCTTATGCGAATAGAGCCTATAGCTTCCTCTCGATCACTTCCCATTGCAAGAATTATACGCGAAGGTTCCATTTGATTCGAATGGCAGGCCGATCCTGTTGAAATTGCAAATCCCATTATTGATAATGCTCCAACAACTTCCCTGCCGGTGGTTCCCGGAATACTTACCGAGAGCATCCCAGGTAGGTTATTTTCAGAACTGTTGATCAGCAGGCCAGGTACTTTTTTTAATTTGCTGATCATGGAGTCTTTTAACAAATTCAATCGCGCAGCTTCAACATCCATAATTTCAATGCTCTTTTTTAGTGCTTCCAGCATGGATGCCAGTCCTGCAATGTTTTCGGTACCCGCCCTTAAATTCCACTCCTGTTTCCCTCCGTGTAATATTGGGTAAAAATCATCATCCCGAATAAAAGCACCTCCTGTTCCCCTGACTGCCCCAAACTTATGGCCTGAAATGGTATAGTAGGTGCATGGGATATCACTAAGGTTTACAGGTATATGTCCAACAGATTGCATACCATCAACCATGATTTTTACCTGATTTTCATAGCAAATCTCCGCCAGCTCCTTCATCGGGTGAATTGTACCGTTTTCATTGCAGACATGATTGATACATACTAAAGTAATATCCTTGTTAATGGCATCTTTAAAGTGCTCCATTTGATAATCACCAGACTGATCAATCTGAAATATTTCCACAGCTTTCGGGTACTTTTCAGTAGCATACCAGATCGAATCGTGAACGTCATTGGCTATTAATAATTTTCCTTTCGGAAAACGTTCCATATGCCCATCAATGATTGTGTTGTTTGCCTCAGTGCCTGAAGCACATAATAAAAACCTGCCATCGTAAAAATGCAGTAAATCGCAAAACTCTTGTTTAAGTTCCAGAAGCTTATTCTTTGCTTCTTTTCCATGCCGATGGATGGAGGATGGATTTGCATAAATTTCTCCACACATCTCCGTGAATGCATCAACAGCTTCTCTCCAGGGTGGGGCTGAGGCAGCATAATCGAAATAATTAGGATCGACCTTTACATCCATTTTCACAAAATATATAATTCCTTGCTTTATTCAACGCCTCATACTGATTTTCTATATTATCAATTTATTTTGAAAATAAACCATAATCATTTTCAAGGATTCAATAAATGAATATTCGGGATTTCGAAGAAGAACAATTTCACTTGTAAAGGGATCTATCCTCTTCAAAGATTATACAGAATGTTTTTTTAATATTATGTCCGTTTTACTAACTTCTGGTTTGGTTGAATGATATATTTTTTAATAATTAAATATACCCAGCATGAATAAGATAAAAAATCAAAAAAATGTGGTTTCCCGTCGACAATTTATTGGAACATCGGTGTTAGCTGCAACAGGTATAACAGCAGGAGTTCATTCTGTTTTTGGTGCGCCAGCAATTCTTAAAAGCTATGCAAAGCCCAATTCTCTCATCAATGGTGTCCAGATTGGTGTGATCACCTATTCTTTTAGGAGCTTACCAGACCAAAGTGCTGAAGCCACCCTTAAATATGTAACCGATTGTGGTATTAGTGCAATTGAGCTTATGGGTGAACCAGCAGAAAGTTATGCTGGCATACCTGAGAGTACGGTTGACAGACGTGCATTTTTTGGTTTAATGAGAAAATCCAGAGAAGGAGGAGAATTGACAGATGATGAGAAAAAGCAGATGGAAGATATGCGGGTACAAATGGATTCCTACAACAAGGAAGTGCAGGCATGGAGAAATACGGTATCCATGGATAAGTTTAAGGATATTAAAAAAATGTATGCCAATGCCGGAGTAAAAATATATGCATTTAAACCCAGCGCCTTCGGCCCCAGGAACACAGATGCCGAAATGGATTATGGATTCAGGGCAGCCAAGGCCTTAGGCGCAAGTCATGTTACGCTTGAACACCCAAGTGATGACCAGAGAACCAAGATACTTGGAGATCTTGGTGCCAAACACAAAATTTATGTTGCCTATCATGGTCATGAGCAGCAAACACCCACTTTTTGGGATACGGCCTTAGGACAATCAAAATACAACGCGCTAAATCTGGACGCTGGTCATTATCTTGCTGCCGGCAATCCACCAGTCATTGATTTGATCAATGCCAAGCATGACCGCATTATGAGTATGCACATGAAGGACCGTCAAAAACCCGAAAATGGGAAAGGCAATCTTCCCTGGGGTGAAGGGGACACACCAATACGTGATATCCTGCAATTGATGAGTGCGAAGAAGTACAAATTCCCGGCGACCATCGAGCTGGAATACCAGGTGCCTGATAGCTCAGATCCTGTAACGGAAGTGAAAAAATGCCTGGAATATTGCAAGAATGCTTTTGCCTAATGCTTTTTTAATAAGGGAAAATTTGATAAATCGATATAAATACCAGGGATTTGGATGAGTAAATGCCTTGTTCAAATCGCTGGTTTTTCATGCCAACAATGATCTTTTTTCAGCCAGCATTTCACTGGATCCATACTTTATCCCTTTACGTTCCTATCCAACTTCATCAGACGTAAACCAACTAAAGGGAACCAAAGTAAATAAATAGGACCGGCAATAGCCATCATTATAAAACTTACTGTTGGCAGAAAGAAACTAAAGATAATATGGAGCAAATCCAGACCATATACAAAAATACCCGTAAAGGCGGTCAACCTGGTAAAGATCTTGCTTTGCAACATCAGAAAAGAAATAATCAAAGCCCCTGCCTGCATTAGTAATCCTCCTAATACTGCGGGTGTTCCATGCCAAATATCGGCAGCTAGGATCGCTTCTCCTGCAGCTAATAAATGATTTTTCTGTTCCTGGCTTATGGCATCAGCATACTTGTCACTAAGATGGAGTAATGAAAATGCAGATGGAGATGACAGGAAAAGTGTCAGTCCTGCAAATATCAAAATAATAGAAATGGAAGCTAACGCATTATTTGATCTTTTCAATGCTGTGAAAAGACTGTAAAAAAACAAATAGTAAAGCGGCATGACTAATACAGTTAAAATATCAAGCCGTAACAACCCCAGGAACTTACTTTTAATTAATATTTTATAACACTCTTCAATTGTTGCAGGGTATCCTCCCAGAAATATAAGCAACAACATGGTGACCAGTGAGTATGCAATTAAAATCATACTAACCCATCCGCCGATGCAATAAATGATCCGATTGGAAGAAGTATTAGTATTCACAATTTGGGCTTTCCCTTCCATATTATACTTTGTGAGTTCACTTTTTTATTTCTATAATGAAGATAGAAAAATGATTGACTAAAACTGGAACGAGATGTAGGTTGAAAACTGGTAGTGAATTTATGAAAATTTTCTCATTGCATCTGGCAATCTGATTATTTCATAATGAAATATCTGTATGGCTGTTTGGATTAAAATTTTAATAAAATGAATGCTAGTACACCTGCATTAAGGTCGAGATTTTATAAGGATACGCTTTCAATTTGGACCAATCATTTTTTTAGGATCAACGATTTCATCAAACTCCTCAGCTGATATTAAGCCACTTTGAACAGCCTCGTCGCGCAAAGTACTATTGTTTTTCAATGCTTTCTTGGCAATTTTTGCCGCCTGGTCATAACCTATCCTGGGTGCAAGTGCGGTAACCAACATCAGTGATCTATGCATGAGCTCAGTTATTCTTTCTTTATTTGGTTCAATACCAGCAAGGCATTTATCTGTAAAACTCAATACGCTGTCCGAGAGAAGGCGGATAGATTGCAAAATATTGTATGCGATCACCGGTTTGAATGCATTTAATTCAAAATGTCCCTGGGCCCCTGCTATTGTAATCGTCGTATGATTTCCTATAACCTGTGCACAAACCATGGTTAATGCCTCGCATTGAGTAGGATTTACTTTACCAGGCATAATGGAGGATCCGGGTTCGTTTTCCGGCAGCAAAAGTTCACCTATCCCAGAGCGTGGGCCAGAACCTAACAACCGGATATCATTTGCCATTTTATTTAAACTTACGGCCAGGGTATTTAACACGCCTGAAAATTCTACGAGCGCATCGTGGGTTGCTATTGCTTCAAATTTGTTATCGGCCGGCTTAAATGGTAGTCCTGTAAATCCTGCCACCTCATGTGCGAACAATTTGTCAAATCCTTTTTTTGTGTTCAAGCCAGTTCCAACAGCGGTTCCACCTTGTGCAAGCAAATATAATCGCTTTAGGCTATTGTTAATCCGTTCGACCCCAAATTGGACTTGTGCCTGGTAACCGGAAAACTCTTGTCCCAACGCTATCGGGGTTGCATCCTGTAAATGTGTTCTGCCGATTTTTATAATATCTTGCCATTTTTCTGTTTTCTCTGTAAGTACATTCTTTAAATGTTCCAGTGCAGGTAATAATGCACTGTGTACCTGCTCAACAACGGCGATATGCATAGCGGTAGGAAATGAATCATTGGTGGATTGGCTTCTGTTTACATGATCATTGGGATGTACAGGTGTTTTTGATCCCGGCTGACCACCAAGGCGTTCGATAGCCAGGTTAGCAATTACTTCATTGACATTCATATTTGATTGAGTACCTGATCCTGTTTGCCAGACTACGAGCGGAAAATTATCATCCAGCTTGCCATCAATGACGTCTTGCGAAGCATTGACTATGGCATTCCCAATTGTAAGATCCAGATTATCCAAGGTAACATTTGCTAAAGCTGCACAACGTTTCACAATCCCCAATGCACGAATGAGTGGACGAGGAAGACGTTCGTCTCCTATTTTGAAATTTTCAATGGATCTTTGGGTTTGGGCTCCCCAGTATTTTTCAGCAGGCACGTGTATCTCGCCAAAGGAATCTGCTTCGACGCGAATAAAATTCTGGTTATTTTTCATGTTTGAACAAAGGTTAAATCTTGAATTAAAATATTAACCTATAAATTACAGAATTGATTTATTTTTAATGGCAGTCTACGCATAATGACACAGTAATATCATACATTACTGTATGTACAAAATTATTCGCATATAGACGATGATTGAAGTCATCAATCAATCCATGCTATATATTTTACCCAACTAAACGGATTCAAATGACACTTATAGAAGGATTACTAATATTCATATTAAGAACAATTGTCATTTGATACTCATGAAATGTTCTTTAATTCAATTGTGAAATGACTGGAATTGGATCCTGTTGCAGTTTATAAAAATAAATATTCCTAAACATTTAAAAATATAGAATTTCCTCAAAATTTTTATAGACTTTTATACATAGCTTTCACAGGATCTGAATAAAATGTATGCTCATATTTTTTAAAGAAAATGAATAAGGTAGTCCGAAATATCATTTATATATTTATTGTTTTGATTATACTGGGTCTGGTACTATATCCAAGATTAAAACCGGAGGAAGAGGGCCCTCAAATTGCTATCGAAGAACAACGTACGCTTCTGCCTGTTGAAGCAAAAATAATCAAGCCTAAACGCATTGAAAATATAATAAAAGTTACCGGCGCCATCATTGCCAATGAATCAGTAGGATTGCGAAGTGAAATATCAGGCAAAATAGATAGGATCTATTTTCAGGAAGGTCAACGCGTAAAAAAGAATGATTTGCTGCTTTCGATTAATGATGATGAAATTGTCGCTCAGGTTGAACGATTGAAATATACCCAGAAACTTAATGAAGATATTGAATATCGTCAACGGCAACTTCTGGAAAAAGAAGCGATCAGCAGGGAAGAATATGAAATTGCCCTGACTACCTTAAATACGACACAGAGCGATATAAAAGAGACGGAGGCACGGCTAGCCAAACATAAGATTTATGCGCCATTTGATGGAATTATTGGCCTGAGACAAATAAGTGAAGGAAGTTATATCTCACCATCTGATTTAGTGGCAAATCTTTACAATATTAATCCGATTAAAATAGACTTCTCTATTCCTGGAAAATATAGTGCAATGGTTAATAAAGGAGATTCAATTAAGTTTGCTATCGAAGCTTCAGATGAAAAATTTACTGGAATTGTATATGCTGTGGAACCACAAATTGATCCGCAAACCAGGACACTTGAAATTCGGGCAATTTGCAGAAATGATCATGAAATTCTTATTCCAGGTCAATTTGTCAATATTGATTATTCATTGAGCGTGTTACCCGATGCCCTCATGGTCCCTTCAGAAGCAATTATCCCGGAAATGAATAGCCACAAAATTTATACCTACAAAAATGGCGTAGTTAACCAGCAAACGGTTGATATTGGTTTGCGCACTGATAGTGATGTTCAGGTTACCACAGGGATAAATCCAGGTGACACTGTTATTATTACTGGAATCCTCCAGGTGAGAGTAGGCATGCCAGTAAATCTTACACAACTATATTGATCATGAGTCATGGCAAGTTTATCACACATAAGCATTGATCGTCCGGTATTGGCCATTGTATTGTCATTAACCATCCTGATATTTGGGATAATAGGATTCTTTTTCCTGGGGATTCGGGAATATCCAAGTGTTGATCCCCCGATTATCACGGTATCAACCACCTATACTGGGGCAAATGCAGAAGTAATCGAAACTCAGATAACCGAACCTTTGGAAGAATCGATCAATGGAATCGAAGGAATTAAAAGTCTTTCGTCCTCGAGCAGAGATGGAAGAAGTTCGATAACGGTAGAATTCGATCTGGAATCGGACCTGGAAGGAGCAGCAAATGATGTCAGAGACCGGGTTTCTCGTGCCATGAGGCAATTGCCACCCGATGCTGATCCTCCCATAGTTACTAAGTCAGATGCAGACTCCAGCCCAATCATCATGTTACAGATTTCGAGTGAAAAGCGAAATCTGATGGAGTTGTCAGAAATAGCTAACAATATGTTTAAAGAGCGATTTCAGACAATTCCAGGTGTTAGCCAGGTGATGATCTATGGCGAAAGAAAATACTCTATCCGGTTGTGGATGGACCCGGAAAAATTAGCGGCGTTTAAGTTAACGCCCCTGGATATCTTTACCGCAGTTAATACGCAGAACCTCGAGTTACCTACTGGTTCATTAGAAGGGAATAGTATTGATCTCACTATCCGGACTATGGGACGCTTATCGAGTCCCGGCGAGTTCAATGATCTTATTGTGAAAGAAGACGGTAACGTCATCGTAAAATTCAGGGATATAGGCAGGGCTGAGTTTTACCCGGAAAATGACCGATCTATTCTGAGAAGTAATGGTGTGCCAATGGTCCTCAATGCTATTGTTCCACAACCAGGTTCAAACAACCTCGAGATAGCAGAAGAATTTTATCGACGATGGGATTCCATAAAAAAAGATTTACCGGCTGATATCTATAGTTCAATACGTTACGATACTACAAAATATATTCGCGATTCGATCGCCGAGGTACAACAAACCATCTACCTTGCCTTTTTTCTTGTCGTGATGATTATATTTCTTTTCCTGCGGGATTGGAGGACTACCCTAATCCCTGTGGTCACTATACCTATCTCACTAATCGGGACCTTTTTTGTGATGTATGTTGCCGGATTTTCAATCAATGTACTTACCATGTTGGGTATTGTACTTGCGATCGGACTTGTAGTAGATGATGCTATTGTCGTTTTAGAAAATATCTATACAAAAATTGAAAGTGGAGAGGCCCCTATTCAGGCAGCCATGAAAGGGGCGAAAGAAATATTTTTTGCCGTAGTTTCTACGACGGTTGCCCTGGCTTCAGTTTTTCTGCCTGTCATTTTTTTACAAGGACTTACCGGGCGTTTATTCAGGGAATTTGGTATTGTGGTCTCCTTTGCGGTAATCATATCTTCGTTTGTTGCCCTTTCCCTGGCACCAATGCTTTCGTCAAGAATATTGAAAAGAAGAGAAAAACATAATGCCTTCTACAATTTCACTGAACCATTTTTTATTTGGCTAAATAATAAATACTCAAGCTTACTTGGGGCCTTTATGCGTAGAAAATGGATGGCATTCGTGATTATTGTCGTCTCCGGCGTCGGTATTTACTTCTTCATGAAGGTGATTCCTTCCGAATTATCACCAATGGAGGACAGGTCAAATTTCAGGATCATGGGAACAGGGCCCGAAGGCGCAAGCTTTGAATTTATGGATGTTTACGTTCAAAAAGTATCTGAAATACTAAATGAATACCCTGAAATACAAACAAATGTATCCATTACCTCACCGGGGTTCGGTGGCGCGTCTTCGAATTCTGCGATGTTTATCATCCAACTGGTAGATGTTGAAGAAAGAAATCGCTCACAATCTGAAGTAGTCCGTAGTTTAAGACCCAAAATAAATAAAATTACCATGGCACGCGCTTATGTTTCGGAACCTCCATCCATAGGCTCCAGACGTTCACGTTTGCCTGTGCAATTTGTAATCCAGGCACCAACACTGGAAAAATTAAAGGAAGTAATTCCGCCATTTCTCGAAAAAGCCAGCCAGGATCCTTCATTTGAGTTTGTGGACGTGGACCTGAAATTCACTAAACCAGAAGTTAACATTCAAATTAACAGGGAAAAAGCGAGAAGTTTAGGTGTTTCAGTACGAGATGTGGCCCAGACCCTGCAATTAGGATTGAGCGGTCAGCGCTTTGGCTATTTTGTTATGAATGGAAAGCAATATTATGTGATCGGACAAGTGACCAAGGAAAACCGAAACGATCCGTTGGATTTGAGATCCTTATATGTGCGAAGCAATAATGGTACATTGATACAGTTGGACAACCTGATCACAATGGACGAACAATCTTCCCCGCCGCAGTTATACAGGTATAATCGATTTGTGTCCGCTACGATTTCTGCAAATCTTGCTGGAAACACAAAGCTTGGTGACGGACTGGCAGCTATGAATCGCATTGCCGATGAAGTATTGGATGATACGTATTCTACTGCACTTGATGGACAATCAAAAGAATTTTCTGAGAGCAGCGGGAACCTCTATTTTGCCTTTGCCTTTGCGCTTATCCTGATTTATCTGGTCTTATCAGCACAATTTGAAAGTTTCCGCGATCCATTTATTATCATGTTCACTGTACCTTTGGCTTTGGCAGGAACCCTGCTATCTTTATGGTATTTCAATGAAACCCTGAATATATTCAGCCAAATTGGAATTATCATGCTTATCGGTCTGGTCACAAAAAACGGTATTCTTATTGTAGAATTTGCCAATCAACGAAAAGCCCAGGGATTGAGTGTTTATGATTCCATTGTTGGTGCTGCCAAAGCCCGTTTCAGACCAATTCTTATGACAAGCTTATCAACCGTACTTGGAATATTACCCATAGCGCTTGCACTTGGTGCTGGTTCTGAAAGCCGGGTTTCTATGGGGATCGCGGTAATTGGAGGGTTGATTTTTTCTACTGTTCTCACCCTTTTTGTGATTCCGGCAGTTTATGTATACCTGACAGGTAAAATGGGCAGAATGTCGCGAATGTAATTAAAATAAGTTGAGTTAAAATCAGAAATGAACGATCATGAAAAGATGTTTAATTTTTCTTTTTGCCATATCCATAACTGGTTTGATTAAAACGCGGGCTCAGGATACCCTGGAACTGGCCACAGCTATACAAATCGGACTGCAAAACAATTTTGATATCAAAATTTCCGAAGGTCAAACACAAATAGCCTCCAATAACAATACATATGGTAACGCTGGTTTTTTACCAACACTTGATGTCACAGCTGCTAAGAGGTATACAAAAGAAAATACAACTCAACGATTTATCAGTGGAGATGAACAAAACAGGAATGGGGCAAAGTCAAACAGTTTTACCGCCGGCGGAGTTTTCAATTGGACCGTATTTGATGGAACAACGATGTTTTATACAAAGAACAGACTGGAGGAACTTGAAAAACAAGGTTTTGCGATCAATGAGTCTGTGATGCAAAACATTATAGCTCAAATCGGCATTGAGTTTTACACAGTTGCTTTGGAACAAATACGTTTGGGATTGTTACTGCAAAATATCCGTCTTTCAGAAGAGCGCATGGAAATAGCTAAAAATAAATATGAATTTGGGAAAGCATCAAAAATGGAATATTTACAAGCTCAGGTAGATTTAAACAATGATAAATCCAATCATATGATTCAGCAGCAACGTCTGGCAGCATCTAAAACTGCGCTTAATGAATTACTCGGAAGAGACGTCACTCTTGATTTTTATGTAGTTTTTGATCCTGAATTAAATACAGGTCTTCAATACGAAAATCTGAGGACTTCCATGGAAAACAACAATCCTGAATTATTGGCATCCTTATATGAAATAAATGCCTCCCAATTGGTTCAGAAAGAGCTTTTTGGAGAGCGCATCCCTGAGATCGGAGTCAATTTCGGATATAATTATGCTAAATCGGAGGCACAGGCAGGATTTCTGTTAAGCAGGCAATCCAGTGGTATCAATTATGGCGTTTCCGCTTCATGGAATCTCTTCGATGGTTTTAATCTAAACCGGAGAATACAAAACGCAAAAATTACCGCTGAAAATTCTGAACTGAATTATGAAGCAATAAAACTTAGCCTGGAGCGCGAATTATATTCCACATTCATCAGCTACCAGAACAACATACAGTTGCGTGTCATGGAGGATGAAAACAGGAAAGTGGCCCAGGAAAATAATGAAATTGCCATTGAACGATATAGCGTTGGTAATTCGTCTCCACTGGAGTTACGAGAAGCTCAATTGAACTTGCTTGAAGCAAATTTAAGATTTTTAAATGCAGCATATAATATCAAAACAGGTGAAATTGCCCTTCTGTTACTTTCGGGGCAATTAGTAAAAGAGAGCTAGGTGTATTTCTGGTTTACATCACGTTTTTATCCCTGATAGATCGACCTGCTACGATATCTGCTTCTATTTCCGCAATATTTTGCATAACAAGTAACTAGCACCACGATTTGCTGATTTTAGTAAAATATTCATTATTAGATTTTTGACCTGGTCCCGGGAAATCCACTATCCAATGATTTCTACTGAATAAATTAACAATGGATTTTGTATATTAAAAATTAAAAAATGAATCAATTATACCCTTACGGTTTTTTAGCAT
>Ga0209536_100001604_pt1 | contig 37149 bp, 21 predicted proteins | sample DeeMarSeWOR28_12_FD_187461 | JGI IMG/M metagenome (GOLD analysis project Ga0209536, IMG submission 187461) | Marine sediment microbial communities from White Oak River estuary, North Carolina - WOR-2-8_12 (SPAdes) (version 2) | ecosystem: Environmental > Aquatic > Marine > Intertidal zone >... | reverse complement strand
CAGCTCGAGGACGGCGCGTGGGACGGCGGGGTTTCGGGCGTTCGTTGAGTTTCTCGAGTTTGCGCTTCAGTCGCTGAAACGCAACCTCCCGGTTCTGCGCCTGCGACCGCCGCTCCGATGCGGTCACAACGATTCCGGACGGTCGGTGTACCAACCGGACCCCGGTCTCCACCTTGTCCCTCCGCTGGCCACCGGGCCGGGACGAGCGATATGTCGTCACAATGACGGCGCGCTCCAGAGTGTATCGATCCGTTCGGAATCGCCCGGATCTATCCTTCTTGTGGCAGGAATTCTTGCACACGGCGCCCTTCCATTCTCTTCCTAAGAAACGGAATCATCGGCAGACAGTGGCCGCCCACGGCGGGGTCGAACATCTACGGAAGAACGGCGGTGATTCTGCTGTAACTTATTACCATAACAATAGTTAAAACTACAAAAATCTCAACCAGACACATAAAACTATGTATATGTAAAGAAGAATAAACAAGATTGATAAAAACAGATTAACTCTCTTTGATCTAACTAATTTATCAAAATACAATCTTTCAATAATTTTGTAGAAATTCTTACGCTCCATAACTATTATTGGTAATAACAGAAAAGTAACCAAAGTGAGTGTTATCCACTTGTTATCCCAGATATTACCTATAATAAAATTATGAACAGAATGAAGAACCATACCAATTGGAAGAAACAGAATAAACCAATTATTATATCTTCTACCTAAAAGATACGGATAAATTGAAAAAGTAATATGAATCAACATATTAAGGGCTACAAAACCATATAAACACCAGATACCAAAGTGAGCATTTTTAGATAAACCTTCAAAAAGTCCAAATCCACCTACTGAAAATAGAAATCCTATAATCAAGTAATCATTCCTAAACTTCTTTTTAGATGAATAACCAAGTTTATTTATGAGCCTGATTCCAAATACAAAGATAAATGCATAACCAAGAAACTTAACAAATTCTTCAACAATAGGAGCAATAACTATCCCAATTAATGGAACTCGAAGCTCTTGAACAACAATACGGTAAGATGAGTAAATATCATTAAAATATGTATTTGTTACACCTCCAATGATACTCATTAATGCACTTACTGTTAGTAGAATTATTAAAAAAAGATAATTTCTTAATCCTTGTTTTTTCTCATCTGTTAACTTCATTCGAATATTTAAAATAAAAAAGTAACTTAAATACTTTGGATAATCGTGATAAACTAGTTTTGGGAGGTATATGCTTATTGTTTGGTCAGGATGAATAATAATTATACGGTCTAATTGTAACCACGCATATTACTTCTACAAGGCGAGTATAAATTGCTTATATACAACAATAATCAATAGATATACTGAAAAGATGAGGAAATGTTACCATCTAACTCTTTTTTGATTTTTTCATAATAAGTATTACAATTCCTACTATTAACAATCCAATTAATAATACAGGTAAAATTCGTCCATAGATATCATCTTTTTCCTCATTCTTACAATCATATATGATGTTACCAGTAAAATGTTGTTTTTCTGTTTCATTAAAATTATAATTATTTGTAGAAACAGAAGAGAAATCACCTTTTTTTAAAACAAAACGATATTCTCCTCCACCAATTTTAAAAGTGCATTGACCAGTTGAATTTGTTGTATTGCTAATTCCAAATATTTCTTTATTACACCATTTTGGTCTGTTATATGAAAAAACTTTAACTTTTACTCCTTCAACAGGATTTCCAGCATTATCTGTAATATTCAAAGTAATATTAATTATATCTGTATAATCACTTGTTCTATCCATAGTTTTCATTTTACCATCCTCATAATATGTAGCATAAACATATGATACGTTTCCATAAGTAACATTTAATTTTCGATACTTTCTTAAGTCCCCTCCGACTTTTTTTTCCATAAAATCAAAAGTTACAAATCCATCCCTGTTTTTTCCACTATTTACTTCAGTAGCATCAACAGGTATCCACCCAACATCATCTGATATATTAACCTCATTCCACTCATGATTTTCACCTTTACTGCTAATTTTTCTTGCACTTAAACCTGCTTTTGTAGCCATATCTAAGAATAAATCGGCGTGTTCACCACATCTTCCACATCTTGAATTTATTATCCAATGAGGATTATCATCCTTCCTGAAACACAAATGAGGAGTTTTTTCATAAATATAACTGATTCCAGAGAAACGAAAATAAGCATTTTCATATTTTGCTCTATAATTCATATCAGCAAAATTAGGTTCTGAGAAGTTTTTATCAAACCAACTTAACAAAGCATCAACTTTCTGAGTATCATTTTTACAATCTTTTATTATATCTAAAACAATATCTTGTATTTCAGCTTCATTATTGCTAAGTGTAGTATTAACTGATATTATGAGATAAGGAGATACTGCAAATAATAAAAAGAATACAATTGATAAAATCAATACAAGAAACTGCCAACCAATTGATGATGTTAAATAATTAAACTGCTGATTTTTCTTTACATTTATATAAATGCTCCTATTTTTAATTAGTTGAAATAGTGCAGTTATGATTAAAAAAGAAATGAAAATAATAACAATCGGAATTACTATAGTTCCTCCCATTATTCCAAAATCTATTAAAAAATAATATAGTAGCGTAGCAATCATTGTAAAGAAAATTGGAAATAATAAAAAGCCAAAAACATCAAGAATATTTCTAACTTTCATTGTTAAATAAAATCCTAACAAGTAATGAAATACTATTAAAATATCAAGAATTATTACAGATATCCAATCAAGTAAATTTAATCCAAGAATAACAAATAAAAAATTAATAACTAGTATACATACAATGAAGAATGATTCTCGTATTAATACTTTCAGATATTTGTTAATAAATCTCCCCATACAAAAACACATAAATTTCTGATTAAAAAGATTTACTTAGATATCCTATCAAATCTCGTTTAACAAAAAAAAATTAGTTTACTAAGAGAGTATCACCAGTGAGTGTGAAGCCCTTTTCCTTTGCCCACTTAGATACCTGTTTACTGATTTTCACTCCACTTAGATTGATACCCTTGCTTTTCTTACCCATCTTACTAATTCTTTCCTCCAACAACTCGATTACTTCGTCTGGCTCAGTGACCTTCTCCTTAGTGCCCATTCCCTCACTTATTGGTTTCTTTGCTATTTCATCTTTAACAAACTCCAATATCTCTTTCTTGATGTATGTCTGTATTTTACCACCATTGAGGGAAGCACTGTAGCGTTTTTTCAGAGGACAAATCTTCACTAACTGCTTACCACGGTATTTAACTGATAGGTCATGTCCACTGATTTTAGCAAGTTTGATGCCTTCTATCTTTAGCAGTTCATCTATTATCTCGATTAGCTCTGTTTGGACTTTCTTATCATCCACATATCCAATGTTTAGCAAATCTGCGTGTGGTTGTTTATCATCAGCCTGTTTTCCACTAACTACATCTTGTTCTGTCATAAAAACACCTTCTGCCTTTCTCGGCTAAATATCTAATTCATTTACAAGAATAAGTTGATTAGTAAAAAAGTTGTAATACTAGGAGAAATCTGCCTAACAATCTGGAAGTGAATATCACCTCATAACTCGCCTTAAACACGATATCTTTTTGGTCGATAATTTATATTAGTGAGTGTAGAATCCTTTGTATTTGCCTGTATATCAAAGATATACGAGTAATCATTAGAGGTCGATAATTAATTGAGGATAATTGGTGTATTGGTATCAGGTTGCTTAACCTTAAACAAATTCATTAACAAGTATAGTAAGAAATCAAGTCACTTCCTCACTTTTCTGGAGATTGTAATCTGTAAACGAGATAAAAAGTAAATCACCCAAAACTAAAGGGATTGGAAGTTGAATCCATCAAACCTTTTATAAAAAATGATTAACTGATTATCTAACACCTATATACGCTCAATACTAGTTTTTGAAATAAAGGAAATCTATTTATCAACCTGAACAACACATTATCTGTTGATTTGTCCCTTAGAGTAGTTATTGATGAGGATTCTACCCATTGGCTTATCAATGGATACATATCTTTGTCATCTCCAACAGGTATTTCATATGGAGTATCCCATATTCCTTTTAACCAAATTCTTTTTGCATTTGGATATTTTACTTTATAATCATCCCAATAGTTACCCTGTTTAAGGTCGGAATTATACCAAGTATTACTACTATATAGATCATATGCATTTTCGTCATTCCGAACGAAGTTATTATGATAAATAATATTATCATGAGGAGAATAATCTTCCATAAGAATACCACAATCGTTGTCTTTTATATTACACGATGATATCTGATTATGGTACGAATTTACACTCAGTCGTATACCGATTTCATTAGAAAATAACATATTCTGCTGGATGACATTATATGCACCCGCACAAAGACTGATACCTCCACCATCAACTAAAGATATCGTATTCCCATGTATGCTATTTCCAGTAGAAAAAACTAAACTTATACCTTGGTCTTCATACCGTGTTATTTCATTATCAAAAACATTATTAAAATCAGAATCACTGATTTGTAAACCAATAGAACCGGTTCCATCACTGGAAATTATATTTTCACCAACCTGGTTGTTATCGGAATCTTGGTTTAGACCAATACCAATAAAGCATCGGAGATTAGGCATTGAATTCCCCTGAATGATATTATGAGAAGAATGTATAAGCCAGAGACCATCACTACTATAAGACCAGCTCTCAGTGATAAAACTATTCTGTATAAAAGTATTATAATCTGAAGAATCATCTAAATATATATTATAATAAGCATTATTCTTCATGATGTTATTTTGTATCTTATTATAAGATGAATTAGACATGATAATCCCCGCAGCTTCATTATATGAAATTTGATTGTCACTCAGATTATTTTGATCTGATAGAATCTTAATCCCCGCGTGAATAAGATCATGCTTAGCATGAGTAATCATAAAACCACTAATGTTCACATGATCCGAATAAATAGAAACAACATCGCCACTACCCCCACCATCAATAATAGTTGTATCCTTATTCTCACCAATAAGGTTTATCGATATATTAATAATCACATTCTCATAATATGGAGACGAATTATCATATACAAATATTGTATCCCCATCACTCACATTATCAATTGCATCCTGAATACTACTATAATTATCTAGTCCATCGCCACCAACATATAAGGTTTTATCACCGGAACTCAGATACATATCTAGTATAACATTATCATCTGAAACTAGTTTTTCCATCAATAGACTACTACCAACTTTTGGTATAACACTTATACTGATAAACAAGAAAAATATTGCACAAACCCAAACTTTTCTTAACAACATATTTTCCATTGTTATATTCCTTCTAAATATACTAATAGACCTCTTAATATATAAAATTTTTAGATTTAATTAAAAAACAAACTAAATAAACTATCTAATTAGCTAAAATATTATTAGAAAAAAATGTGCGAATATGAAAAAGCCAATCCGCATCTGTAATATTTTTAGTAAGATATTATTGATAGAAAAAGTAGTAAAATCTCTGATTTTTATCAATCCTAAGGTTACTTTTTCTCCTAACCGTATAATCCATAAAAAAAATAAAAAAAATTGAGGATTAGTTGTTTCCTCAGGTTTATTAGTCCAAGGTTACTGTGAATTCGTAAGTAGCAATCAACTCTGAATTATTATCACAAATCAATGCATTACCCTCAGGATCTCTGAAAACTGCATATATACGATAACTACCACTACCATACTCTGAAAGACTACTTGTATTCACCAAACCGTTAAACACTGTATCCAGGCCAAATTGTTCACTGCTATTAATTGTCCTAGGGTTGGTCTCATTTATTGTATCATTAGCGACAACCCATGTGCTACTCGAAGTATTATAATACTGAATCTGAATCAACAAATAACCACTAATATTAGTTGAACCAGTATTTTTGATCTTCGACTGACAACCAGTATAAAATTTGTACACACTACTCTCATTGAAATTACTACCATCACTTACATTAACCTTCCAGTACCACCACTGACCATTAACACTTGCATTAACCAAAGATTGAGTGTATAATCCGTTACCAACAGAATAATTAGTTCCAAAGGGAACCCAACTGCCACTACTATTACTCAACCAAGTGATGTTCATATTATCATAATCGGGATCAGAAACACTGATTTTCAACATAGGAGAGCTTGACACACCTGTGCTACCATCTGATGGAAATGGATTACTTATCATAGGAGCCTGATTGATACCACCATAAACATCAAAAATCTTGAATGGCATCATGTCGTTACCGAAACTCAAAGTATGAATCATACTCTCAGTATCAATTATTTCAATTTTGATATAACGACCATCTTTATCCACTGTATCCACTTCCACCCAACTGAAGGTATCCTGCCAAGTATTAATCCCTGTTGCAACTGCTGTTCCCCAGTTTGTTTTATTCTCACTAACGTAGATATTCACATCTATCGGATCATCAAAGAAATCAGAACGCCCTCTCACTTTTTTAACAGTATAACTTTGCCCAAGGTCAACAATTCCCCAATGAGTTTCCCATTGGTCATGGGCCCAATAACTGGTACCATTCAACGCTTTTTCAAAGGAAACAGTATTATGATCATATCCACATTCTGAATCCCTGTTACTTCCTGTTATTCCAAGCCAGTCATCGCTATCAAGCCAATGCAACTCTGTATATTTTTCCTGATCTACATCTAGGGTGCCGATTTTTATAAACAATGTAACAGGAGCGTTATTCTGTCCAGTTCGACTTTTACATGTGACCTTGTATGTAAGGTTTTCGTTCCAGGAGAGATAGAGTTCTCTTGATAGATGATATGTGGATGGGTTGGTGCATATAAGACGTATGGTTGTATTATGGTCCATATCAGTGTAACTTTTATCCAATGTTTGACTCAATGGTATTTGTTCCCATCCTGTTCCATTGTATATTTGTAGGTAGTTGTCGTTTTCAACATCTGCAATCTGAATATCTTTGATTTCCCATCCGAAACCAAGATTGTATGGTATTTCATTCTCACCTAGGTTCTTGATATATGGTATAACTGTAAGATCAGCATCATCCAATCCCAGATGATACCTAAGTGCCAGGCGGAAATCATAACCACCATATGACAGGTCTTTCCAAAGCGTTGCATTTACATATGTCTCGTTATCAGAGTTTAAGTTTTTGTTGAAACCACTAAGCTCATCAGTCCTGTAGACGAGATTCCATTGATCATTGTTATAATAACCTAACATAAGCACATTATGCGACCAATATTCATCGTAATGATTAGTTAGCTGTATACCACTTTCGGTGTCGAAATAATAACTATTATGTTTGTTCCAGATATGTAGAACATCCCCATTGTCAAGTAACTCATACCCAATTAGGGGTGGTTCTCCAGGTGGATCTGTAAGGTTAATCATTTCATTTGGCCCATATTCGTCTTTTATGGTGCATACAGACATTGTTGCCTGCATTGAGATATTGAAGTTGTGACCTGAGCTGCTGTTACTGTTATTGGATTTATCAAAAACCAAGACGGTATAGTTAAATTGTCCAACAAGCCATGTATCATCAAAAACCAGATCATAGATACTGCTGTTAGTGTTATTATTCAGTGTGAAAATATGATATGACTCATCTGGGTAAGTAACATTAATTTCAACTGTTTCAACACCACTGAATTCATCATATGTATCAACATTTATATCAATATCAGAGTTAAATCCAGCAAGACTAGTAGAGGGGCCAGTAACTGATGTTATTTCTGGTTGCACAGAATCAACACATATCTGCTGAGATGAAACATTACAAGCAGACATATTATCGGTAATGGTTAACGTGACATTGTATATGCCATCTGTAGCATATGTATGAGAAGTATTTTGACTATAAGAAAAATTGCCATCACCGAAATCCCAGGTCCAGTTCACTATCTGATAATAACTCTTGGAATTATCATTGAAATACACTGTTTGAGATGATTGCGAATAAGAAGAAGGAGAAATTCCAAAACCTGAAAAAAGACGTACATAAACCCATTTCCCCTCAGACCAGTCGCTTTCATTACCATAGACATCTTTTACTTTAACTTTAATCTTGTAAAATCCCCATTGGCTCCAGTTATGGGTGGCTATATGGGTTTGTCCCGAATTTACGGGTCCAAGCCATTCACTAGTTGTTTTATCACCCCAATCCAACATGTAATACATAGGATCTCCATCAGGATCATTCGCATATGAAGAGTAAGAATAATTTTTATCTTTTTTACAGATGGTTGGACCAGATGGTTTAACTGGAATATACGGCGGATTATTATAATCTCTAATGTTAACCCAAGTCGTATCATTAGTTGTGACATCTTCAATATCAGTAACAGTTAAGTTTACAGTATAATTACCTGTTAATTCGTATGTATGCGTAGGATTCTGTTCTTCTGATGTGTTTCCATCACCAAAATCCCAGAACCAATTGAAGGGAGGATTTCCAAATGCTGAACCATTAAATTGAACAGGTTGTTCATCAAGTAAAGTATAATATGGTCCTCCTGTGTCAATTGGTAATAACGCATAAGTTAGAAAACAATAATCTCCAATAGAACCTGACCAAAAATTCCAAACACCTTCATTATCTAATGCGTATGTTTCTCCTCTTTTATATGCAAGAGGACTTTTCCGAGCTAACCATTTATATACTTGAAACCAACCATCATTTTCATCAAATGGTAATGGTCTATTCTCAAGGACAATATAATATTTTTTATTAGGTATGACGTTTATATTTGTAAAATCAACTTCTATCCAATCTACTACACCTTTACTTTCCTTTAATTGTGTAGATGATTTTATTGATGCAGAAGTAAGATCTTGACCATATAAATCATCCCTAATCGAAACCTTTAGAGGATATTCAATAAAATCCGGATCGTTTACAAAGTAATCATATTTATAGTGAAGCCCCAATTTAATTTTTATTTTTGATAGATAATTAGAATCTGGCCTAAATGATTGTGCTAAACCATAGGTAATGGTGTAAAACCTATCAGTTGTTAATTGATATTGATCAACTATTTCATCTTCAGCATTTATTACAAAATATCTAGGCCAGTTACTCCATAAACGATAATATGCGTAATTATCAATTTCTTCAACTCCATGTTCATCCTGAGCTTTTACTCGAACAGCATAAATACCAGGTTCATTCCACATGTGGGACACTGAACAATAATGCCCTGAGTTGTAGTAATCACTCCAATCTTCAACACTATAACCTCCCCATCCCCAAAAATGTTCAGGAGCATAACTTGCCTGATATGACATATCTTTACCCCAATTCCATCCATATCTAATATTATCGTTTTTAGGATCTGCTGAAAGAGCATTAAAAATATATGTTGTCCCAAGTTCCCCAAAATTAACAATATTACCATGATGAGATGCCATGTATGGAGGTTTCTCTACATTTGTAAGTATAATCTCATTGTTAGTATCGGAGTCATAGATTTGCGGATCACATACATATGGGTGAATTCGATCTAAATATTCGGGCTCAGCATATCTAAAAGCCTCTTCAATTGAAACAACACCATCACAGTTACCCCAACTAGAATCATCACCCGTACCTTGTAAACCGCTAAAGATACAATCACTAAGAGACTCTCCCTTATATATATGTCCTTCTTCATGCTCTCCAGAACAAGTTACTACTACCTTATCACCATTACTTATTTCACCCGAAAATTCTGTTATCCAAGTTGACGAATCTTCATCACTCATCCCTCCACTATAACATGCATCAATAATAACCACGGTACTTTTTGAATCCAATCTATCTAGTAAAAAATTAAATAAATCATCCCAAATTGGAAAACCTCGATATACAGAGAGAAACTCATCATACCCATCATCTTCATCTTTCGGTGGAATATCCCAGTCGCCCATATATCTCTCAAACATAGTACCTTCAAAGAGAGTATAATCCTTGAAATTACCACCATGAGCTGCATAGTATACAAGGGAGATATCATCCCCATCATCTTCCTTATTTAACCACTGAAGAGCACTTACTATGTTAAGGAATGTGGCTTTTTCCTGTGATAAAATTTTTATATGATTCTCCTGCCAATAATCATCTGAAAAAAGAAGTATTTTTTTCATTTCTTCTGCGTTTTCATGAAAGGAGATATGGATAGTATCCAAATACCTCCACATACAATCAACTCCTATCAGTACAGCCCTGTACTCTGTATCCTCATCACTTTCTTCCGTGGATTTATCTGGAACTAGGATATATAATAATGCAATACTCTGAGTATCATTACCTGTGTATTCTATCAAATAACTTGCGTTGACTCCGATTGTATATGTTTTATTATATAATGTAAGGTTTTTTGACCAATTTATTGTTGAATTTAAACTAAAATTAACGGTTTCATTTATTTCATCTATACTATTGTTAAAGATTATTTCTTCATGCTGAATATCATCGATAAAAAAAGTCATACATAGCTTTGCACTAGCATTACCACTGCTATTGACTTTTAAAAAAGCAAATGCAAAATACTCATATGAAATGTTGATCACTCCACTTTCATTATCTACAGGACAATCCCATTCTATTGAATGATTCATCCATCCTTGAGCTTGACCATCTCCGGTTTCATTCATTTTTGGATGTCCATAAATTAAACCCATTGTTGAATCAATATATGATCCAGATGTTGCATTGCCAGTTGAATAATTTTTACTCATAAATGAATTCCATGAGGAATTAAAATTCCAAGTATTAGTATCTGATTTTATATTTACCAAATTTTTATTAGTATCACTAATTACTATATTTATTTGACTAATTAAAAATATAATTAATAATGTTAAAATCAAAATGTTTAATTTTTTTATTTTCATATATTATCTCTCCAAATTTTTTTTAGTTTCAAAAGGAGATGTAGGCTCTCCCTTTAATAAAACAAATTAAGTTTATTCTCGATTTTAGTTATTCTAAAAATATTAAATACCGAATATAATCTTTAAGAAAAAATTATATGCGAATAAGAAAACGTTGAATAAATATATTTAAGATTTGTAATTGAACTAAATTGTTTATTTGTTTACTTTTTGTAATCGTCACAGTCATAGTTGACTCATTGCTTAATGCCTCATGCGTATCCTTTGCTTGCGCTGTAATAACATAATCGGCATAGCTAGTATAGGTATGGTTATATGCTACTTCCACACCAGAAGAATATGGTTTAGACCAATTCTCGTATTCACCATCACCCCAGTCAATGCGATATGTTATATTATCCCCATCTGAATCAAATGATTTAAACGTCCATTTATATGTTCCTGGAGGCCGATTTTGTGGACCTTTTATTTGTGGTGGAGATGGTGGGTGATTATCTATTGTCATAACAACATTAGTAGTGACAGCAACTACTCCAAGTCCACTGAGAACTAAAATAACGCTGATTAAAACTATTAATATTAACAGTTTTCTTTCCATAATAATATATCCTTCCTCCACTTATAACATTAATATATATTTATTATTATTTTTTAGTATTTAAATATTCCCTCTACATATATAACTAAAAAAACTCTTTTTTTCCTTTTCCTCCTTTTCTAACTCACTCTTTTATGTTTTTATTTTAATATTGGATTAGTGCTTTACTTGTAATGAAATTTATAGATATAAATATATCCATAACAATTGTTAATATAAACCAATTTAACGCTTACATTAATCATCTATAAAAGTTATAATAGACAAAAAAATTTTTAATTTTTATTGCTTTTATGAAAAAACCTGTATTTTTTCTGGTAAATTCAAGCTCCCTTCCAGATGACAATAAGTATAAATTTTTTATAACAAAGATGAGAATTTTAATAAAAAAAGAGGTAAAAAATCAGATAAAAAAATTATGCCTGATCCTTTAGATTTTTAGTCCAGATAAACAGTAAACTGGTAAGTAGCAATCAGCTCAGAATCATCATCACAAACCAACACATTATCATCAGAGTCACAAAAACTGACATACACTCGATATGTTCCATTACCGTAATAATACAATAAATAATTAGTAGTCACATTACCGTTAAATATTGTATCAAGACCAAGAGTATCACCGCTATTGATAGTCCTCGGAGAAGCATCACGGATAGTATCATCAGCGATAATCCACTCCTCATCAGTAGAATTCCAAATCTGAACCTGCATCACCAGATAACCACTAATATTTGTAGAACCCGAATTTACAATTTTTGATTGACAACCAGTATAGAACTTGTACACACTACTTATATTTGTATTATTCCCATCACTAACATTAACCTTCCAGTACCACCACTGACCATTAACACTCGCATTACTAAAAGTCTGATGATAAGTACCATTACTCACACTAGTATTGGTTCCGAATACCTGCCAACTCCCACTGCTGTTGCTAAGCCACGTGATATTCATACTGTCACCATTAGGATCAGAAACCGTGATATTCAACACTGGGCTGATACTTATACCACTACTTCCATCAGCAGGATACGGGTTAGAATAATCCGGGGCATAATTCACAGTATAAGTAACACGTATCTCTACCTTCGAACAAAGAAGTGTGAACATACCCATACCAGTTCCGGCTTCAACATCACAATCCAAATCCCGGACACGATTCCAATCCCATGTAGCTGGTGAATTAGTATCACTAGTGATATCAAACCAGGATGACCAACCTCCTGTTGTAGATGGTGCAAAGATATGGTTATCACCATCAGATATTCCAGAGAATACAGGACGCAATATTATATCACGTGGGTTCATACCCGAATAATAACCATAACAACGGATTTCAACCTTTGAAATAGTGCCGAGATCAGTCCCAGTACACGTATTGTTAAGACACAGTTCAATATCACTGTTGAGCGTTGTTGATGAATAGTTTGATGTACTGCCATCAACCATGTTACCAGGTAGTGTCGCCCATTCCTCACCCATCGCCATATACTGATCGAAATAAAATGTTGATTCTGATGCATCATGCCAAAACAAACTCGTATACTTTTCCTGACCGCTACTCAGATTACCAATTTTAATACCAAGTGTGACTGGTGCATTATACTGGCCTGTTCTTGATTTAACCTGCAACTTATAATTAAGGGAACTATCCCAACGGAGATATAGCGATTCAGAAGTGTTATCGGTTTTGTTCTCCCGGATATAATAACCAGGATAGGTTAGATCTGTATAAGTCTCATCAATACTACCGTTTAGATAATACCAGTTATCATCTATCTCGATATAGTCCCCAGTTGATGTATTATCAACTTGTATGTCTTTGAGTTCCCATGCAAAACCCAGGTTATATGATATATCCTCATTATCAATGTTCTTAATATAAGGAATAATAGTGAGTTCGTTGTCATCCACACCCAAATGGTAACGAATTGCTAGTCTGAAATCATAACCACCATATGTAAGGTTCTTCCACAACGTGGCATTCACAAATGTCTCATCATCTGAATCTATGTTTTTGTTGAAACCACTCAGCTCATCATTACGATAAATAAGATTCCAAACATCATTGTTATAGTATCCGAGCATCAAAACATTTGTAGACCAATACTTGTCATAATGGTTACTGAACTGTAACCCGTTGCTGGTGTTGAAATAATAACTATCAAAACGATTCCACATATGCAAAACCTCACCATCATCCAACAACTCATAACCTATCTGAGATGTTGCTGGTGGATCAGTAAGATTAACCCATTCCGAACTACCATAACTATCATTAATTGTACACACCTGGATAGTTGCTTGTGCTGATACATTGAAACTATGACCTGCGGAACTATTAACATTATAAGCATTATCCACAACCCAAATAGAATAATTGTACTGTCCTACATCCCAAGGATCTAAAACAGTATAGGTATACATACCCATCTCTGCAGAACCACTAAGCTCCATACTGTAATTCCCAGTTGATGTATCCGGATATGTGATGTTGACATTTACAGATTTTACCCCACTATAATTACCAGTTTGATCATCAGTAGCATTCACACTGATGATGACATCTTCACCGAAACCAGCTGTTTCAGGTGAATGACTAACACTATTTATCAAAGGAGGTAGTGTTTCCGTTTTGAATAATATAATTTCTGACCAATCCGTCTCATTATTAAACACATCTTTAGCTTTACATTTTATATAATATCCACCTTGATCTTCAAAAGTATGAGATGAGTTAACCAGTATATTAGAATCATAGAGGTTCAACCAACCACTGTTATTACCATCTCCCCATTCAAACATATACAAGATTTGATCAAGGTTTGAATCATTAGTAATAGAAGAATAGGTATACTCTACCCCGGGATCTCCAAGGTTTATTCCAGTTAGATCTGGGTTATCAGGAGCAACATTACCCGCTGAATCACATGCAAGGACATAAATACTGCTAAAGTTACTATCATTAAAACGCATTTGCATAGAAGAACAATTAAAAAACGAACCAGAAATACTTATTCCTGAGGAATTATTTACAATTAAGCCATTATTACAACAATAGATATTGCTTTCAACTACAGAAATTCTATGATAGATACCGGGTGTAGAATTATAAATCTGGATACCATAATTTCCACCGGATATGTTACAGGTATCAATTGTAACATCCAAAGAATCATTAAGATATACACCAACTGTATTGTTCACAATCGTACAATCATAGATTATGGAATGGTTACAAGGAACGATTCCAACATCAGCATTCTGAACAGTCAAACAGGCAATACTTGCTCCAAAATTTCCATGATACATCATAGAGATTTCATCATCAGAAAGAGTTCGATTCCAAACCGCAATCTCATCAATCGTACCATTGAAATAATTACTATTATTATCAAAACCAACAAAAGCAGAGCTATCTATTCCAACTCCAGTTTTACTTGTATTGCCTGTGTTTTTTCCATCGACATATATCTTGAGAAGATTAGATGTTCCGTTGTGTGTACCAACAATATTATGCCAACCATTACCCAGGTTACCTGAGGAAACAGCACTGGTGCTTCCCAACCTGAAATTTGGTTTATTATTTGAATTATTAACAAATAGACAATATCCATTTGTATTATTCGACTGGCTTATTATTGGATCACAATTATCAGTACCCTCTGTCCAGTATACCCATGCTGACACAGTAACATTCTCACCCATCAGAGCAGGAATACTACTAACATTAACCGAATTGTTCACACCATTGAAATTAAAGGCTCCATTACCTTTTATCGAGGAATTAATCCAAGTTGCTCCATAAAAGGTACCGTTATTTTCTTGACCGGATGAATCGACAACTATATTGGAACTTGAATAGTTCTCACCAATGGTTAACTCGTTATTCAGATGAAACAATAAACAACTACTGCTCATATTTACGATAAAATCATTATCACCATCACCCAGTAGTTCATAGTCAAGAGGATTATTCATCTTTATTGATCCGTCGATGATGACACTATCACGGTTTTCTCCTAATAAAATTACTGATTTATTTATTGTTATATTCTCATTATAGGTATTACCGAGAACATAGAGGAGATTATATGTTGAGAGGTTATCCAGGCCTTTTTGAATAGCATTCCAAGTATAATTATTTGGATCATCAGATACCAAGCTTTTGTTAATCATAGCATTAACAACAAGGACACTATCCATGACAAACTCTTCACTTGTTGCATTATCATCATCAGTCACCCACAGGGTAACTGGATAAGATCCCATCTGGGAGTATGTATGATTCACTGACTCACCGTATCCAATAGATCCATCTCCAAAATCCCATGTCCAATTCACAATGTTTCCATCAGTATCCGTTGAACTGCTTTCAAAAAAAACCATAGGATTATCACTTTCATCATCGGGACCGATTTTAACAAGCTGATTTGAATTAAAACCTACACTAGGAGGGTTATTTTGTACTGTGATATTTTTACTGGTAACATGATAGTTACTCTCATTATCAGTGACGTTTAACAGTACTGTATATTCTCCGTTTTCTGTATATTTATGTGTGATGTTTTGATCAGTTGATGTGTTTCCATCGCCGAAATCCCAGGACCATGATACAATATTTTGAGTTGGAAGGGATTGATCATAAAAAGTTATATTCATATTTGTATAGGGTCTTGATGGTTCATTTATGAAATCAGCAGCAGGGGATTTATTAACAAAACAGTAAGAATCTGGAGCTGGAGGAAATTCGTCACATTGGGCGGGTGTATCTCCTACTAGGGTGGTACATAATTTTGTGCAAAAGTAATATACACCAGATCCATTTGCTTCATTTGCATCAAATGTAAAACTCCAGGGAAAATTATAATCTGAATCAAAGGATACCCATTCGGTGGATTCAAGTTCGGTATCGGTAGGTTCTAATGGAAAGTATTTGTAATATAATGTAAGAGTGGTGGTATCCCATAAATCTTTTTTATCTTTATGATCCCCTACTACACAATCAATGGTGAATTCTTCTGATGGTTGATATAAATCTAAATCAACAACATATGATCTACCATCTATTGGTGGCATATGATTATCTGGAACCATGCCTGATGCCCATGCAACTTCTCTATATATAAACCATTCTAGATTACTTTCAAATGTATCATCATCTATATCTAATGCTTCACCAGTAGATTCATCCATCCATTCGAAAAATTTTCCCTTCAAAGTATTTTCAGCTGTATACTTTTTATTTTTAATGTATCTACCTTCCCTATACCATACATCTTCCATTGGATGTCCTCCGAATAATACCAATCTTCCCCTCTCTTCTCCAATATTATAATTATCAATTACCACTAAGGCTGCCTCACTTTCATGTCCTTCTTCAATATTATCATTTAGTGGTACCCAACCTGGCCAATCTTCCATATCTTCCATGGTAATCCAATAATTCTCTACAAATTCTTCTGCATTCTCAAAATTACTTGGCTCTATACTAAATAATAATTTTTTTAAATAAAAGATAAGGTTAATACCAGGTCTAAATCCCCATGCTTTTAAATCAGTATTTTGATTTATAGAAAGATCTTCTTTGGGCATATAATATGCAAGACCTTTAATATTAGTATCATCTGGTACTTTAAAAGCTGGTCCACCTACCCATGTAGAAAAAAATGAATCATCATGATAACCTTTAAAAATTGGATGATTCTTTTCTTTTTTATCTATCTCAAAATTTAATGGCACTCCATTTGGTTTCGGCATTTGTTTTAAATACGCATTCACTCCCATATATTCAGGGTGACGTTTCCAGTTTATTATAGGTTGAAACCAATTATTAGGAAACCATAGTTTACGTAGCCAAAGATATTCACATAAACCAGAAGTACCAAAATATTGAACGAGTTTAACGTCATTAACTTCTGAATTTTTTAAAAACGAATTACTTTCAATAATACATTCTGTCCAAGTACGGGGTTCTTGCTCCTGATCTAATGCAAAATTTGCTCCACCGCAATGACCAATATATCCATTTCCATCTGAAAGAAAAACCTCAAGATTTGATATAATATTGTCACATTCTTCATCCTCCATAAGAGGTACACCTGCAAATTTAGTAACTTTGGCAACTCCATCAATTATTATTACATCAAAATTGTTTTCTAGAAATTCTTTAGTATTCAATTCATCACCATTAAAACCTTTTGCTGTAATTAGATATTTTTTATTTCCAACTTCCCAGAAATAAGGAAATATAAACTTATAATGCGCATCAAAATCATATAACGAGCCGTCTCCATTAAATACCCCAAAACTTATTTCTATTTCCTCATATTCTGGTTGCTGTTGTATAGCCTCTACCTTCATAAAAAACATTGTAGAAATTAGAATAAACAGCATAAAAAAGCAATATATACAAATTTTTTTCATTTATATTTACCTCACATTTCCTCCCTTAATATACCGTATATTTACTATGTTATTTAATGTTTATTTTTTTCGATAAAATTCAAAAAATGTATTGCTGAAAAATATAGGTTTAACTGAAAATCTATTATAAACAGATTAAATTTTTTATTAATATTTAAACAAATTTATCATTAATATTAAGTTTCAAACAAATGTTTTAAATACTATTATCTACATAAAAATTTTATTTAAGAGATGTATTATATGAGAAAGAATTTGTTAGGTAAAACCTTTGTAGTGGGTGTAATTTTTTTATTTATTGGTGTAGGTGTTAAATCTACTTTTGCTTATGATATGATTATTGGTAACGAAAAGCAACAACTAGAAAATGAATTTTCAATTACAACTAATCCAGTAAATCCATTGGGTGGAACATTTATGAAAACATTCGGAGGAACAGGAAGTGACTATGGTAATTATGTTCAACAGACCACAGATGGTGGATATGTCATAACCGGAGAAACAAGTTCATTTGGTGCTGGTTGGAGGGATGTTTGGTTGATTAAGACCGATAGTGCTGGTAATAAGATTTGGGATAAGACCTTTGGAGGGTATGCAAATGACGGAGGTTATTGTGTTCAGCAGACCACTGATAATGGTTACATTATATCAGGATACACAGAGTCATTTGGTTCTGGCGGTAGTGATATTTGGCTGATTAAAACCAATTCTAACGGTGTTGAAGAATGGAACAATACATTTGGTAGCCCTTCTCAAGATTGGGGTTATTGTGTTCAGCAGACCACTGACGGTGGATACATCATAACAGGAAATATATTAACTGATTTGCATGATGTTTGGTTAATTAAGACCGATAGTGCTGGTAATAAGATTTGGGATAAGACCTTTGGAGGGTCTGCAAATGACGGAGGTTATTGTGTTCAGCAGACCACTGATAATGGTTACATTATATCAGGATACACAGAGTCATTTGGTTCTGGTAAATGGGATGTTTGGCTGATTAAGACCAATTCTAGTGGTAATGAAGAATGGGATAAGACATTTGGCGGGACAGATAATGACGAGGGCTATTTTGTTCAGCAGACAAGTGATGGTGGATACATCATAACAGGAGGGACTAAGTCGTTTAGTGCTTGGGGATGGGATGTTTGGTTGATTAAAACAGATAGCACTGGTAATATGTTGTGGAACAGGAATTTTGGAGATCCATTTGATGAGAACGAGGACTGGGGTATGTGTGTTCGACAGACCACTGATAGTGGATACATCATAACAGGAGAAACATATTCATCTATTGATGGTGAAATAGATGTTTGGTTGATTAAGACCGATAGCACGGGCAATAAGAAGTGGGATAGAACTTTCGGAGGGAGAAGAAGTGACGCTGGTTCTTGTGTTCAGCAAACCACAGATGGTGGATACGTCATAACAGGGTATACGTATTCATTTGGTGCAGGTTATAATGATGTTTGGTTGATTAAAACTGATGAAGATGGAAGGTCGAGAAACAAAGCAGTAACAAATAATATGTTACTTAGGTTATTGGAAAGATTTCCATTGTTACAAAAACTATCCATATTTCTGCCTATTTAAACATAACTGTTCTGTATTTTAATTCAGATGAACTCATCCCCTGCCAACTTTGAATAAAAGTGCAGAATCGCGAATAAAAATGCAAAGCTCCTTTTAGAGGGTTCTGTTCAATATAACGATGTTTAAAATGGAGGGTTCAATTTAGGATGTTTTTTTGAATATTAAAGATAAAGAGCAATATGTTTATAGAAAAAAATTATGAACTATTGATATGGAATGAGTAAGGGGAAATAACACAAATAAAGGGCATATTGATCAATTGCTTTTCAGCTATTACACCTTGTTCTTATAAAGACTCTTGGAAATAGTTATATTATCCAAAAGATTCCTTATATGGTCAATATGTCTGATAACGAAGAAATAACCTATTGGAAAAAAGCATTGGAAGTAGAAAAAGAAAGATTAGAAAAATTGTGGGAACTATATCAAGATACAGAACAAAAAGTCAAAGAACTGTCATCAAAAATTGATGAATTTGAGTTAGAAATTAATAATTTAAAGAGAGAAAATTTGTATTTAAAAGAACAATTCGGAATAGTACATGCAGGTTGGCAAAAAAAAAGAGATATGGCTTGGCGAATAAACCCATCTACCGGTGTAAAAGAGGTTTATAAAGAATTACCTTTGGAGTTTGATGAGAGTAACATAATTGAATTAGATTTTTATGGCGATGATTATTATAGATTTAGGTATCATTATATTAGAGAAGATTATATTTGGTATACCATTCCTATTTCTTTATATGAATTTTTATGTGAGGGAGAACTAAAAATTAATGAAAACAAAAAGGAAAAAAAAGAAATTCAAACAAAAATGGTACACTTGGATATAACTTCCCAGGAAGATATGAAAAATCATATTAAAAAATATGGTTTTTATCATTATAATTATGATTATTTTAATATCGCAACAGAATTTATTTTGAAATTCAAGGAAAAAGAATTTGAAACAAAAGATTTTAGAAGAGAATGCAAAATAAAAAGTCCAGCAACAGTTTCAAAACATTTGAAAATGTTTGAAAAGTGTAATGTTATCAATAAAATTAAACAAGGATTGTATAAAGTGAACATTAATTGAACAATGATTAAACAATGATTGAACGGATTAAACTGTGATTGAATTATTGTTATTTTTACCAATAGTTCCTATCAGTTTCAGTAAGCTAAAATTTACAGTAAAAAAATTATATCACCCTATACAAGAGCATTTTCCAAATTATTTCCTATGTAGTTTTATACATATAAAATTGCATACTCCTGTTGGTGTTACTCTTTATAGTTTGTTCGATGTTATATTAATTAGTTTTACTTAAAGTAAAAGTTAATTGGGGCTTTTTGATGGTAGAATCCAGGATAATCAAAAAAAATCCAATTAAATTTTTATAGCTAATTTATGATTTTTTATATTTATTAAAACAACAAGAGAGAAACATTTACAATGATATTTTATACATACCTCTAGGCTTTTTTTTAAAAAAGCCATCTATACAAAAAAAATACGGATTTAAATTTTGACTATATCGTCAAAAAGGAGGAATAAAAGAAAATGATAGATGATAATGAAAAAGACCTTCTGAAAATAATAAACCTAGAAAAAAAAGTAACTGATCTAACAAACGAATTAAAAGAAAAAACAGAATTACTTGAAATATCAAATGGTAAATTAAAAAAAATTCAAAAAGACTATGATAGATGTCTTGATTGGACAAAAAAACTTAGTGATGGATATGATCATTACAAATATAGATATAAAAAACTAATTAAAACACTAAATCAAACAGTTCAAGAAAAAGAAAAAATAGAATCAAAACTCTTAAATCAATCAGATACAATGAAAAATTATATCGATTGTTCATCTTATATAAATTTAATTTCTGATAGATATACCAGACTACAATTAATATCTTTACCTACTCTAAGAACACGTCAAGAATTCGAACGACAGATGAGAAATATCATTAAATTGGATAATATAGATAATCTAGGAACATTTAAGCAATTGTTGCAATGTGTTTGGAATTACCGTGGAAATGACGTCTTCACTATTGAAGATTTGAAAAAAAGATATGGTTTTGATAATGTACCAAGGACGACAATGAACCGTTATATCAATTTATTGATAGAAGTAGAGATAATTAAAAGAATCTGCCAGGGTCATTTTCAGGTTTTATTTTAGAATATTCTGAAAAACCATTTTATTCATACATTTAACTATTTTAAAATATGGTTTTAAGTGAGTTGAATTTTAATAAATATGTTGTACCACCAAATAAATGACGCATATGTGTCATTTCCCATGGTACATAATACAAAAAATTTTTTAAATTTCTTTTTTATAACGATTAAGAATAAACTAGTAATTTTTTATATTATTTAATATATAATCGAATCTATTTGTAATAATTAAAAACCTAAGCTGTGTAGCCATTCGCATCTATTTTCACCTTTTACTGATAAACTGTATTTGAAAATTCTACCTCTTTTTCTATATCCCTGGTATTTAACTGACCGTTTTTTTAGTAGTTCTTTTTTACGGATTCTTGATAGTAATTGCGATGCATAGTTTGCCGAGATTTCATAGTCAAACAACAAAACTACATCGTAAAGGTCTATTTCTTCATATTCCTCAACAAAAAGTAGAACTTGCATAGTTTTTGTTAATTTTTTATCTGGAAAATTCATTATAACCACTGTTTATTTTACTGTTATATCTGAAAATATTCTTTACAGTCATATTGACATATGTATTTTAATTTATAAAATATCATTTGTTTTTAATTTTATCATTTTCCTTTAGAATATTTAATTTAAAGATATAAATTATCACTTTAGTAAATAAATTTCTGTTGTTAGTCTATTAACAACAAGTTTCTCAAAAAGTTATCATCAATGGACTCATAAATATATAAAGATATATAAAAACCAAGTATAAACCGAGAAAAACAAAATATTATCACATCTCATGCTCAAATATGTGTATTTATCTTAAAAAACCGACAAAAGACGTAAAATAAATCGAAAATGATAAATAAGAAAAGTTTGCTAAAAAATTTTAACAAAAGAGGGAGGATAAAAATGAAGAAATTATTAATTTTTATTATAACGCTAGTGATAATTCTAAGTTCAATAACAATATTGCCAAAGAATTTTTACGTACAAGCATCTGGAGGAGGTCAAACATTATTTGTCGGTGGAACAGGAGGCGGAAATTACACCAAAATTCAAGATGCAATTGAAAACGCTAGTACTGGTGACACTGTATTTGTATATGAAAATACCTATTATGAAAACATTATAATAAATGTGTCAATAAACCTAACGGGAGAAAATAAGGATACTACAATAATCGATGGAGTACAAAATGGCAATACTATAACCATAACTGCAGATTATATCAATTTGAGTGGATTTACTATTCAAAACGGTGGTACTAACGAAAATGATGCAGGATTAAAGATTTATTCGAATGATACCAATATCTCAAATAGCATCATAAAAAATTGCAGTGCATTTGGTCTAATATTAGAAAATGGTAACAATAATACAATCTATAGCAATACCTTTACAAACATTACTAATATTAGCTCTATTCACCTATGGAACACTTCTGCATATAACACAATTTCAAATAATAATATAACAAATAGTTGTTGTGCTATTGATATTGGTAATGGATCACATCATAACAATATAACAAATAACAATATTGATAACAATATAATTGGTATCCATCTCTGGATAAATACCACCAATAACAATTCGATATTCAGAAATTCCATTTTAAATTCAACCCATAATGGTCTTCTTATAGACGAAGCAACTAGTAATAAAATATTTGAAAACCAGTTTGAAAAAAATGGGCTAGGAGTAAAAATCTTAGGACAAATTCCCTCAAATAAAAACATGATTTATCATAACAATTTCATCAATAATACTAGACATATCTATGATGAAAGTAACCAAACATGGGATAACAATTATCCTTCGGGTGGTAACTTCTGGGACATCCACACTAATGAAGACCTATTGTCAGGCTCTACTCAGAATGATTCTGGATCAGATGGTATAGGTGATCTACCTTATGAAATAGTCTATAACGTTACTCAAGATAAGTATCCCTTAATTAATCCATGGGGCGAATATTCACCAGTAGCTAAATATGATTCCTCAGTAGAAAATAAAACAGCATACTTCAATGCTTCAGATTCCTATGATCGTGATAACACAATTGTTAGCTATGAATGGGCTTTCGGTGATTTAAACAATAGTACAGGAAAAATAACCAATCACACATATTCAATAGATGGAGGGTACAATATAACATTAACCATTGTAAACAACGATGGAACAAATGATACAATTACAAAATATATTTATATTGGAAATGACACAACACCCCCAGAAATAACAAATGTTTCCAGTGATCCAACTTGTGTTGGTTTCGGTTTTAATGTTACAATAAATGTAACCGTTATTGATAATGTCAGTAGAGTTATGACTGTAACAGTCAATATAACATTTCCAGATAACACTTCTAATAATTTTACTATGGATAAAATAACCAATAACAACTACTCCTATACTTTCTCTGATACATGGGCAAAAGGTCAGTATAACTATTCTATCTGGACAAGAGATTATAAAGGCAATAACAACAGTAGTACAAATCATAGCTTTAATGTCTCAGCACAGGCAATCATAACCATTGCCACATTAAAAGATAGTTATGGTGATAATGAATCAATAAATATCACAGATCCACCAATACCGCCCTCTGACTACTATCTTGTTGGACGTGGTCCTACGTGGAATGAGTACTATAACGCCACTTCGGGTAAAAACATTCGTGAAATTTATACCTCCTCAGTGAACTACCAAGGAGAGGATGGTAGTTGGACACCGATTGAGTGTGATATCTCATTACTAGACAGTAGTCATCCTGCTTATAGTTATGGTTATAGAATTGGTAATGAACATGGTTTGTATAATGTTTATTTAAAACCAGATGCTCAGAGTAGTTGGCCAGTGGCTTTTGCTTATAACAAATCCACTAGCCCAGATTCTCATGCCATCCGTAGTAAGCTTGTTGGTGTGGGTTATCTTGATCCCTCTCAGAACTGGGCATATGAATATCTGCAAAGCGTGAAAAGTAGCCAGGGGCAAATCACTAATAATTCTATTACTTATGAAAACATTTTTACAGGTGTTGATGTAGTATTTACCTATGGAAATATTGGTTTAAAAGAAGAAATCATCATGAGCAATTCAACTAAAACGTTATTGCAGGATAATCCACCATCTGATTATGATTTAAGCAACCAAGACTCATATCTTGTGTTCATAACCAAGCTAGACTACAATAATCTTGATTTGTATAACACTTCGGGCATTCTCACTGGTAACTTTACAACTATAGATGACCAAATTGATTTCAAAGATGCTCTTGGTCATATTAAATGTGCTTTACCAGTTGGTGAAGCCTATGAATTAAATAATAAATCAGTCCGATATGGTTTAACCTATAGGATTTTGCAGTACAAAGGTAATTATTATCTTTTGTCAGGTATGAAGGTAATAGATTTGAACAGTATGATGTTCCCCGTTGTGATAGATCCAACATTAACTCTGAACTCAAGTACAGGTGATGGACATGCAATGAAAGAGGGCTCATCATATTCAACTATCCAGGGTGCATCTGAAGGGAATCCAAGAACCCTTGAAACGACATTTTCAATAGGTCAACGATATGATTCCTTCGCACCACCTTGGCTTAGTTATACAATATGGCGAGGTTTTGTATACTTTGACACAATGTACATTCCATCAAATAGTGTGATTGATTCTGCGGTGTTATCTTTATATAAAGATAGTGATTCTTCAACGACAGATTTCGATATCGTTATTCAAAATGGTCAGCCAACCTATCCAGATGACCCTTTAGATCCATTTGATTATAATAAAAGCTATTACTCTGGAAACGGTGGATCAATAAACACAACGAATTTCTCCAGTGGTTACAACAATATTACTTTGACCAATCATAGTTGGATAAATCTGAGTGGTCGAACTAAGCTTTGTCTTAGAAGCAGTAGAGATATAGATAGCGTGACTCCAACTGGAAATGAATATGTCACTATACGTTCAAGTGACTATCCACTTGCTGGTTCTTCACCAAAACTGGTAGTTGAGTATAGGAATCAATCCAAGATTAAAAACACAGGTTCAACAGATATCTCTGGTTATCTATTGATGCAAATACATTATTATAACAGTAGCCAACAGAATTGGTCGATAGATTGTACTGTTATTAATGAAACTACTCCCAGGATTATTAATAGCAGTGAACAGATAGCTTTGGATTTAATATTTAATGATTTAGTTAATACCTGGAATCTCTCAAATCGAAATGGCACATATCGAGTATATGCAGCATTTAGAGATTCTAGTGGTTATGTTTTAAAATGTGATGATGATTCATATATGGAGACAAGTTATGATTTCCAGGTTAACTTTGTCTCTGATTCAGATAGTGATGGTATTGCTGATTATTTAGAGAAAACTTGTTTTGGGACAGATTTAAATCGTGCAGATACAGATTTAGATACTTATAGTGAACTTGTTGATATTGATCCATTAGTTAATTTGGAGGTGACATTAACTATTAAACGTATTTATGCCAGTGAATATACTTATACTTGGCGTGAAGGGGAAAATTGGGATACTAGTGAAACTAATTGTACAGGTGCTAATGATGGAACCGAATGGGTTAAAATTTCTGATAGTAAGGCTTCAGGTGGATACTATACTAGGCAAAATGATGATAGGGATGCTCTTGATGATTTTGCTGAATGGGATCTCACAGTAAACGATCCTGGTATTTATCATATTTGGATGAGAAGTCATCGTTATGAATATGGTTGTTCAAATGCTACTCTGTGGTGGATTAATTCTGCAAATGTTGCTACAAGGATCTACAGTAGAAGTTCAGATTATTCCAAATTAGGAACTGAACCTATGTGGTATCAGGATACAACTGATGAATGGAAGTGGTCTTGGTACGGCGTGGTAGATGTAGAAGAAACTGGGGATTATACCCTAAAAATTAATAATACTGAGGTTTATGAAGATAAAAATGAAGTAAGCGGGAAAAGAGATGATCTTGGTTGGTCTCATGGTGATCCAGAGTACTGGATGGAAGTTGATAATATTTTAATAACTGATGATCCAAATTGTATTCCACATGGAAAAGGTATCGAAGACAAAAATGATAATACAATTGGATATTCTTCTGTTTCTTCTTGGGACCCCCCAGGCAGTGGAGATTCTGCACCAGATTTTTATGTAAAAGCAACAATTGCTGGAACAACACAGACAAGTGACATTTTTGAGAATGATTTCAATGTCCTTGATGATTATGTATTTGATCCTGTGGATGTTCCTGATAATGTTGAAGAGGTTCCTATCACAATTGAGTTATGGGAAGATGATGGTGCAAGTGATACACTATGTGATATCAATGGTAGCAGTGACGAAACAAAGTTATTAAATATTACCTATAATTTAAGAAATGGTACTTGGTGGGGTGATGATTACATTAATGATACAGATCTATTTGGTCGAACAGCTGGTGAGGCTGATGGTAGTTGGCAGAATGATGCTAATCTAATTTTTAATGTTACACAGAACGATTATGACAATGATGGAATTACATGGTGGCGTGAAACAAATGTCTTTAAAGCAGGTACATCATCTAATGAACTCTTTGATCCCAAAGTAAAGAACGATAGATATGCTGTAATAATCGGTGGAGGAACAAGCTGTAAAGTTATACAGTCAAGTTCTAAAGGATCTGATGAAGACCCATGTGATGGGCCATATTTACTTTATGATGGTGGTTCAAGTTGGACGGATTATACTTTTGAGGTTGATTTGATGACTAATGAAAAACTGGATGATGATAAAGAAACTATTGGTGTTATGTTCCGTTATCAGGATAGTCAAAATTATTATATTTTAAGATGGGAGAAAAATGGCCCATCATGTTATTTCTATTTAGATGAAGTTGTAAATGGAGATCGCTCTAATCTTGGTAAAGTATATAATTATTTAGAAAAATTTAATTGGTATACTATAAAAGTTGAGTTAAGTGGTAACGATATTTATATAATAAGGACTGACAATTCGGATGGCACATGGTGTGAGCTTTTTGATATTTCGGATAATAGTCATTCTTCAGGTAGTATTGCATTATTCTGTTGGAAGAATGTAAATGCTTTGTTTGATGATGTTCGTGTAGTCGATAGTGATGGTGATGTATTACTGGTTGAGGGATTTGATTATAGTATTATTCCAAGTAGTGATTGGACAGATTATGGTGATGGAACTTGGGAAGCAACAATGTGGAAAACAGATCAGGAAGAAATGTATAAAGAACTTGATTTTCTTTATAGAGAGCTTATAAATACTTTTCATTATGATGAAGATGATATTTATTATTTATCTGCTCATAAATGGAGGGACGCTGATTGTGATAACAATTTTGATGTTGATTGTTTTAGTACGGAATCAAATATCAAATCTGCATTAAATACTTGGTTGAAGGAGTCATCAGATAGTAATGATATGAATTTTGTTTATGTAATAACTCATGGATATTATACACCTGTAAAGTTTTCTGGACTTCCGGGATATAGCCAGATGGCATTTGATTCTGATAGGGATGGAAAAGCTGAATACGGGTTAACAAGCATTGAGATTAATGAATGTTTAGAGGAGCATAATTATGGTAGTGATATAGGTCGATTAGTTTTTATTTTTGATACATGTATGTCTGGACAGTATATTGATGCGTTGGGTAAAAGTGATGAGGATAGAATAATTATGGTAAGTTCTTCAATTTATGAGGTTGCTGAGCTTGAAACAGGTCAGGATTGGGGAGCATTTTCATACAAATTTTTCTGTGAAATGGCGGATGGTGAGACAGATGTTGCAGAGGCATTCAATAAGGCAGATAAACATGTTACTACGAAAAATTTTATGAGTATAGATATTATCAAGGAATGGGGTTTTGCATTTTGGCCTCAGGATTCAAGACTTGAGGATAATGGGAATGCTATTGGGAGCAATTATAATCTTCCATCTGAAGGAGATTGGTTTAATGTATATGAAGGGGATACACTAGGCTGGAAAATTAAATCAACTCCAAATATTGGACCTAATTATAAGATTACAAAAGCTAGAATTAGATTAAACACTCGCATTGGATTTTCAAATTCTGTTTCCGGTAATTTTTATGAGTTCTCATTTCATAATAAAGACACTAATAAATGGGTGAAACCAGATGGGCATTATGATCGTTTGGGCCTCTGGGCCAACGAGGGTAATGCATATGATGGAAATGTATTTACAAAAGCAAGTTGTACAAAAACTCCTGAGAATAGGTATCCCTATGGTGATCATGAAGGTCCAGATGGTGATTTTTGGAAAAAACTACAAAGTACAAGTAGGGATTGGTTTTGGACTCCTTATTTGGTTTTCACATTAGATGATCCAATTACATGTGATAAAATTAAGTTTAAAGCCTGGTATAGTTATCTTCATTCTAATATAATAGATGTTGATGTATATTATTCTGGTTATCAGGAGGGTAATTTGGCCGGGAAAACAGGATTATGATTAGTAAATAAGTATATTACCCTATTTAGATTATTTGGAAAAAATATAAATACATATATAAATATTTCAATTGTAAAAAGTTACAAATTATTCAAGTTTGTTGAGAATAATAAAAGTAATTAATAAAGAAAAGAAAAAAATAATATATTATATGGAACATCAGTATCCGCAATATATAAAAGGAAAATTATGTTCCATAATATTTAAATATGGAGGAAGGAAAAATGGATATAGAAAAAACAATAGCAATAAGAATTTTGATAATTGGTATCTTAATATCCTTTTTTTTGATACCTATCTCAACTGCTATGAATATTGATGAAGATGACAATTTCAAATCGACAGAAAAATTAAAAAATGACATACCTGAAAAAAGTATTGATTATGATTATGCTATAATCAGTGGTTACTGTCAAAGTGTATCTAGTAAAGGTTTTATACTCTGGAGAGACGTATACTTCGAGGCAGGTCAATTCGATAAATATCTTAATATTGACTTATACAAATTTCCTGATATCCATGTTTATGATGAACGCGGTTTAACAAAAATCACTACCAATTACTTTATACTTCTTAGTTGGCCCTTTGATTCATACCATGAATTTAGAGGAATTGCATTTGGTAACATCGAATGGAGCTAAGAAATAGTTATTTAATGTCAGTATTCTCCTTAATAGATTCATCTTCTTCACCATCACCATTTCCATAATCAGAATAATCTGCAAACCCATCAAAACCTAAAGCAATCTTTTCTGTATAATAATATGGATGTAAATACTCAGAATTAGTACATGTAATAATAACATGTCCATCTTTTTTTAAGTTTGAGTTATCAAAAAGAGCTGCTCCACTTTTACAAGTATCAACAACAATACCTACTCCCGCGGAATCCAATGCTTCTAAAGCCGTAGCTAATTCATGATGATATACTTTATTTATATCTGGATCAGCATCATTTGATTCAAAATAACCATACACTTCCCCATTTTCCTCCACAGTAAATCCGTGAGAACCAATCCATATTAGGGTAGTATCATATTCAGTATCAATGTTTGCTATTTGGCTAATATTTTCAAAAAATTCATCACACTTATAACTACCACATATTGTATATATATTATCTTCATCAAATCCATTACGAGGCAAAAACCTTTCTAGTCTTTGAATTCCCCGTTCCCATTGGAATTCAGAAGGGCAATATGGAAAGTAAAGAACAGCTCGATATACTGGAACCGGTCCTTCGCTTGATTCTCCAAGAACTTCTATATTGGTTACAGAGTTTTCTGGAATTATAATTTCATTAGGTTCTACTGGGATTTCATTACTAGGTATGTTGTAAATTACAATGATTAATAATGCTGTGACAATCATCAGCCCTATTTTAAAAGTATTTTTTCTTATCATTATTCTTACATCCTTATATTTTATAAATTTTTTTTACTAGTTTTCCCTGCAAGGAAGGGTATGTTTACATCTTCCGCCTTGCTCGTTTTAGAACTAGTTTTTTAATGTATTACATTCATTATTATAGAGAACCAATAAACAAATTACTTGAGAATTACAAGCTTTTTTTAAAAAAATTCATCCTTTTTATTCATACCTCCCTCACCAATTTAAACTAAATATCTAATATTTATTTTTAAATTTTACTAAATATTCTAATTTCCTACATTAAATCATTAAATTTAATTCATGTAAACACATAAAAAAAAGTATATGAATAGGTTACATAGGAAAATCAATCCCATAAATAAGAGAAACAAAAAATCATTTCCTCTAAAAGTATTTGAATTTTTTAATTAAAAACATTATAGCAAAGGAATAATTTATATACTAAACGATAGTTAAATATATTACAATTGGGGAGGATTGTGCAAAATGAACAAATATATCATCCCATTAATGATTGTTCTAATGCTGTTATCATCTAGTTTTGTAGGAGTTTCATATTATACATAATTTCCTTCTTATGATTATCCAAGCATTCTCGAATAGCATAACGAATGAAATCAGAGCGGAAATTAAACTCCCCTGCTGTAATATAAAAATCAATATCATTTAGATCCTCATTTGATAGCTTGATGGTTAACTGTTTATCGTTCATAATTAATCCTCTCCAAACCAAATAATATGTATAGAATTCGACCTTAAAAAATATAAGTAAAAAGTCCGTCAAAGTTATTTTTTATTATGAAATATTGTTTGCATACCCATAATAGTTTCAATCATGCAGTGAAATAAATTATTACACATAAAAAATTAAATATACTAATATGGTCAAAGCAATACCATCACAAATAGTTATCAAAGGATTTACCAACCAATGGCAAGCGTTCAAACAGAGACTACCAATAAAATTGTGGCAGGATTTTGAAAAATTGATAGAATATGCAAGAAAGCATCCACATCCAGATCCTGAGGTAAATCCCTTCCAGCAAATCGTAATGGCAATTTTGATAGAGCAAGAAAAAGAAATCAACAGATTACAAATAAAGCTGAAACCAGGTCTTAGAAAGAAATGTCCACGCTGTCATTCAGAATGGAACAACGATGACTCTAAAGGAGGTTTGTGTCCTGACTGCAAAGAGTATTTGTTGTTTTTTTTACCTAAAACTGATTTCTAAAGAAAAATGGTCTCTGAGATGAGATTATAATAGCACATAAACTGGGTTATAAAAATTATAAATATGTCTAATTTGTTTAAACTCTGAAATATGGAGGAAGATTCATTACAACAAGTTGAATGTAGAGTATGCTATAAAACCAAGCCATTTTCAGAGTTTGTAAAAGACAAAGCATACAAGAACGATATCCGACCAGAGTGTAAAGAGTGTAGACAAAAAAGAATGAACAGCTACCTTGAGAAATGGAAAAAAGAGAGAACTCAAAAAACACCACCAGAGGAAAAAAAATGCAGCAGTTGCATGCAAACGAAACCTGTATCAGACTATACAAAGGACAAATATAGTAAAGATGGTCTGAGTCATTATTGTAGAGACTGCAAAGCAAAACGACATAAAGCTCTTGTTGATAAATGGAAAAAAGAACGAAAACAGAGACAAGAGATACCAGATGAAAAAACCTGTAACACCTGCCATAGACTATTATCAAAAACATGTTTTACAAGTAATGTTGGTTCAAAAGATGGTTTAAATGGTATCTGCAAGGAATGTGAAAAAAAACAGGTAAAACGGTATAAAAAAAGATGGAAGGAAGAAAGAGCTCAGAGACATGAAAAAATTTCTGAAAAAAAATGTCCCTCTTGTAACCGGGTTTTAGATTTATCATTTTTTTACTCAAGTAATGCACATAAGGACGGGCTGAGTTTTTATTGTAAGAGCTGTGAGCTTAAAAACCAGGCATTACACAGAGATAAATGGGAAGAAGAACGAGAAAAAAACCAGATAAAAACTCCAAGAGAAAAGGAATGCAATGTTTGCCATAGGACACTACCAGCAGCTTTGTTTTATAAAAACCGGGCGTTAAAGGATGGTCTGCATTCAACATGTATTCAATGTGAGAAAAACAGGGGTCGTGATTACAGAGATAACTGGACTGCTCAGCGTAAACATAAGAATGCTCCAGGTGAAAAAGAATGTATCATCTGCCATAGAAAATTGCCTATTTCTATGTTTTATAAAAATATCAGAAGAAAAGATGGTTACAACAACTCATGTATGGATTGTGAAAAACAACGAGGACTACGTTATGTTGAAAAATGGAAAGATGAACGTATCCAAGGGAAAAAGGATGAAGGTTTTACGTTGTTTCCAAGTTTTGAAAAAAAATGTAAAATGTGTAAAAAAACTCTTCCAATCTCCTTGTTTTATAAGAAATCAAGGAGTAAGGATGGTCTAAGTCCTAATTGTAGAAATTGTGATCTGATTTTGGCAAAGGAAAACAGTTTGAAACGCAAGAGTAAGGGTATTAAAAAAGAGATCCCAGTTGAGAAATTTTGTAAGAGATGTCAGAGGATGCTTCCCTCTTCTATGTTTCACAGGTTATGGAGTGCGGGTGATGGTCTTGCACCACACTGCAAGGATTGCAAGAGGGAGATATATAGAGATTATCTGAATAAACCAGGTGTAAGGGAGAGACTTAGTGGTTATAAAAAAGAATACCGGGAGCGTCCTGGTGTTAAGGAACATGAGCGTAAACGTGCGAGGAAGTATTCAAAAAAGCCAAGTGTTAGAGAAAAAAGAAAGGCATATTTTAAGGAATATTATGGTAGGCCTGAGGTGAAGGAGAAGAGGAAAAAATATCTCAATGAGTATTATAGTAGACCTGAGGTAAAAAAGAGGGTAAAGCAGTATTATGTTGATTATCAAAATAGGAAAAAAACTGCTTAAAAGAAAATGAGGTAAAAGGAACTACTTAAAATGCAGGAAATGAAACATCTACAAAGAGAAAAAGAATGTTCGATGTGTCATCAGTTTAAACCAAGGGATCAATTCTATAAGGACCGGGAACGTAAAGATGGATTGACACATAGATGCCGTGATTGCCATAAGCTGGCAGCAAAAAAATATCATGAGAGATGGAAACTTGAACGATCCCGAGGATTAATAGAGGTCCCTGAGGAAAAAAGATGTAAAAGATGCCATCAGGTTAAACCTGTTTCAATGTTCTGGGTTTGTAATAACCGAAGGGATGGTTTGGATCATTTCTGCATCGACTGTAAAATAGAAACACATAACAAAATGCTAAAAAAATGGAAACAAACACGGGAGAAAAATAAGACAACTGTTAAAAATAAAAAATGCAAAAAATGCAAAAAAATACTACAGGTTTCTAAATTTAACAAGAGCATTAATTTTAAGGATGGCTTTGACAGCATCTGTAAAAACTGTTGGACGATGTTAATTCAGGATTATAAAAACAAATGGGCCAAAGAACGTGCAAATAACCCAATTATGATCAATGGAAAAAAATGTTCCCTTTGTAACCAGGTTTTACCTGTTTCAAGTTTTTATCCTGATGATTATAACAAGGATGGATATCGGCCTTATTGCATTGAATGTGAATTAAAGAAAGCAGAGTTAAACACTATACGATGGGAAGAGGAGCGTCTAAAAAGCACAGAGGTGAAAAAAGAGAAAACTTGTAATATCTGCAATAGAAGGCTTCCGATATCTCAATTTCATAAAAGCAGGAAATATAAGGATGGATACTGGTCAACTTGTATCAGTTGTAATAAAAACCGACTTGCAGATTATGTTGTTAAATGGGAAGAACATCGTGATAAAAACAATGAGGTCCTTGTTGCTAAAGAATGTAATGTATGCAAACAAATTTTACCAGTTTCCAGTTTTTCAATGAATAAAAAAACAAAAGATGGACTGGTAGCCATTTGTAAAAACTGTATAGAAAAAAAACATCAAGAATACATGAATAACTGGAGAGACACACAAAATAAAAAAAGTATTGATTTTTCAAAATCTGAAGGAGTTTTTCCTTCTTTTGAAAAAAAGTGTGCAAGATGTAACAAAATTTTACCTGTTACATTTTTTCATCATGATAAACGAAAAAAAGATGGTTACTCGTCATCTTGTAAAGACTGTAAATATGAGATCGGGAAGGCTTCAAGAATGCGCGTGAAAAAGAATGCAAAAAGAATAATTCCATCTGAGAAATTATGTAAGAAATGTAATAGATTGTTACCATCTGAGGAGTTTGGTAAGGATATTCACCATAGTGATGGTTTAACAAGTTATTGCAAAGAATGTAATAGAAGACGGGAAAGAGAATATAGACATAGGCAAAATGTTAAAGAGAAAAAATAAAAAATAGTTCTTTCCATTGCATATATGAATCGGGGAGGAAAATCGAAGAAAACTATGCAAATATTTTTCTCAACTCTCATCATTATGATGACGGTTAGAATTTTGTTTCATACTTTCTTCCTCCTTCAACCCGGTCATGGATTTTTGGGGGGCAAATGAAAGAATTGAAATAAAACAAATATATGTCCTCACCAGAGGATTTCTTTTTGTTTCATCTCATCTTTCTTCCCTAAACCAAAATCCAAAAAAAAGATTAGTTCTTATTTACTGATATTTGTATCATAGTGTATGACAAAACTTAGCAAGACCTACCACTGCAATTGATTCATATCTAATAAAAGAAAAAAAAATATTTTTTTTCATTTCTCTTGAGGATAGACCTTATTTATCAAATATGAAACTTCACCAGATATTGATCTGAAATTGTCTTTTGCTTTTTCACGTAATGTTTTTTCATCTTCCTTAGATAATGAGATTGTTATTTTTACCATACTATACTCATTTGATAATAACTATTCTCACCTTTTTGTTATTTATACGAATTTTTACCATATATTATGTCAAAACCCTTAAATAGTGTTATAATGATTCATTTTTTATGGATAAAAAAATAGAATACTTGATATTAATATCTATATTATTTTGTATATCCTTGGGCACGTCATTAGCTATTCAAACCGGATTTACAGAAAATAGGAGTTCTGAAGATGACGAGTTTATTACATCTGAACACAATGGGCTTGGATATCAACAAGATGGTGATTTCATAGAACCTGAAAATGAAATAGAAGTAAAAATGGCTGAACCCGACAGACCACCAACTTATATTTTACTAAACGAAATACCAAATAATTGCCTTCCTGTGAGTGTGATTGAGAAACCAGTTCACATTTATAATCCTGAAAAACCTTATCCGCTCCCACCCATTCTATATCCACCAATAAACGATGATATAATCTGGATAACTCCATCTGAGGATTAAGATCATTTAACTGTTCTGTAAAATAGTTCTTGGATTTGCAAGTATCGGTTAAAAATTTAAAAAAAGAGTGTAGGACTAATTTTTATAGTCCAAGGTTTTGTATTATTTTTTGTAGGAATGGAAACCTTTCAAGTATTCTCTGTAATAACATATTACTTGTTACTGCTTTGTTTTTCTTAATTATACCAATATCAAACTCTGTCCAATCACTTTCCAGACCAAATGTATCCTTGGCTTTGGCTCTAATTGTATAGTTACCCTTTTCAGACCAAGTATGGCTATATGTTGCTTTTTCTCCAGATGCATAGTCCTTTGTCCACCCAGTGGTTTCTCCGTCACCCCATTCAATGTAAAATGACACAGGGTTTCTATCAGGATCTGTTGCTTTGAATGTAAAATCATATTCTGTCCCTGTTTTTCCTTCTGTTGGTCCTGTTATACTTTGTGAGGTTGGAGAGTCATTGGTTTCTTGTGGTCCAAAAGCATGAAGATAACCCTTACTCATATCGATTGATGATCCTATATAGATTGTTCCATCCTCAGCTATACTTGGTGACGATTCTACCCATTTATTTGCAATCTTCTTACGCCACTTCTGAGTACCATCTGGATTTACAGCATAGATATATCCTGTGTCATCTGTACCGAAATAGATTGTTCCATCTGCTGAAATCGCAGGAGCTGATGTATGTATAAATCCATCTCCAATACTGAAACTCCATTTCAAAGTTCCATTTGGATAAACTGCATATAGTTTATTACCACCTATATAGATAGTACCATCATTAGCAATAGATGGATTGGTTTCACTTCCATCACCAATACGACATTTCCATTTCATCGTACCAGTATTTGGATATAATGCATATAGATAGCCATCGAATGAGCCAATATAGATAGTCCCATCATCTGCAATTGATGGTGGGCCTTTAATCCAATCTCCTGTTTTAAACCTCCAACGCAAGGAACCATTTGACCACATAGCATACAAATAATCATCACCAGACCCAATATATATAGTACCATCATTCCCAATTGCTGGGCAAGATGAAACATGATACCCCGTCTGGTAATACCATTTCTCAGTACCATCTGGATTTACAGCAAATATCTTCCCACCATCTCC
>Ga0209536_100001603_pt1 | contig 37163 bp, 32 predicted proteins | sample DeeMarSeWOR28_12_FD_187461 | JGI IMG/M metagenome (GOLD analysis project Ga0209536, IMG submission 187461) | Marine sediment microbial communities from White Oak River estuary, North Carolina - WOR-2-8_12 (SPAdes) (version 2) | ecosystem: Environmental > Aquatic > Marine > Intertidal zone >... | reverse complement strand
CAAATGTAACACACCCCTACCTGAACACAAAGGACTGGAGTACCGCTTCTGTCCGCGTTGTGGGGCTGAAATCAAGCCTTCGAAAAAAGAAACGGATGAAAGCTGGCAAACGATTCCCCCGGACCTGTCGACTAAATTTGAGAAAACGATCGATGAGAAAATCATCTCGGATGCAGACCAAGCAGATATCAGCAGTCCTGTCAATCAGACGTTGGCGCCTGACTTTACACCCCAAAAGACAACCCGAATCGAAATCCAACCTCCCCCCCATCCGCCGCCTTCAAGTTTTTATCGCATCGCTTCCACTGAGCAGGGATTAAGGTCAGAAACCTATAAGCAAAAGCACAGAAATAAACAGCGATGGGGCATTATTTTCTCGGTTTTGGCAATCGTCATCCTGATTGTTTTAGCCTACTGTAGGTTTTTTTAAATACGCGCTTCATTTTTATATATAGGATGAATTCCGCTTGACAAATTGTTTGTTCCTTATTATTTGGATAAATTTTGCAGAGTGGATCTCAATCGTATTAAACGATTTTTAATAGAATATTAACTTGAAAGGAGACAAACACAAATGGCTAATTTAATTCCACCTCATGGCGGAAAAGGTCTCACCTGCTGCCTGCTGGAAGGTGCTGAACTGGAAGCCGAAAAGAAAAAAGCGGGAGGTTTAGTAAAACTTCCGATCTCTCCCCGTGAGAAGGGAGATCTTATCATGATCGGTATCGGCGGATTCAGCCCACTGACCGGTTTTATGACCAAGGCCGACTGGAAGGGCGTATGCGACAATTACCTGTTGGCTGATGGAACGTTTTGGCCTGTTCCGGTGACCCTGTCAGCTACCAAGGAAGATGCCGCCGGCGTCAACGAAAGCGATGAGATCGCCCTGTATGATCCCGAAGGCGATGAAATCATGGCGACCATGAAAGTCACCGAAAAATATGAAATGACCGAGGCCGACAAAAAATATGAATGCGAGAAGGTATACATGGGCGAGGGCACTGCGACATCCGAAGAGTTCTGGAAAATCGCGAAAGAGGATCACCCCGGTGTACAGATGGTTATGAATCAAAAAGACGTCAATCTCGCCGGACCGGTTAAAGTTCTGAGCGAGGCGGAGTATCCCACCAAATATGCCGGCATTTATATGCGACCGGAAGAATCCCGTAAAATGTTTGAAGAAAGAGGCTGGAGTGAGGTGGCGGCGTTGCAGCTCAGAAATCCCATGCACCGTTCCCATGAATACCTCTGTAAGATTGCCGTTGAGGTCTGTGACGGGGTCTATATTCACTCGCTGGTCGGTAATCTGAAGCCGGGTGATATACCGGCGGAAACACGGGTGAAATGCATCGATGCGCTGGTGAAAAACTATTTTGTAGAAGGAAATGTCATCCAGGGCGGATATCCTTTAGACATGCGCTATGCGGGCCCCAGGGAAGCCTTGCTGCATGCCACATTCCGTCAGAATTACGGCTGTTCCCGCATGATCATCGGCCGCGACCATGCCGGTGTGGGTGATTTTTACGGCATGTTCGAGGCTCAAACCATTTTCGAAAGGATTCCGAAACCCGAAGAAAACGGAAAAGCCCTGCTGTGTACGCCGTTGAAGATCGATTGGACTTTTTATTGCTACAAGTGCGACGGTATGGCCTCCCTGCGAACCTGCCCGCATCAAAAGGGAGATCGCGTGCTGCTGAGCGGCACCATGCTGCGAAAACTGCTTTCCGAAGGCGGACAAATTCCGGATCATTTTGGACGCGATGAGGTTCTTGAAATTCTGCGCGGATACTATGAAGGGCTGACCGAAAAAGTTGAAATCAAGCTGCACGGAGCTGCGACTGGAGATGATAAGAAGTAGCTAATCGCCTCAATTGTGTTCAAATTTTAAAGGGGAGTTGCCGATTTGGAGACATTAAGGCACTCCCCTTTTTGCACTTTATGCTGATTTATTTAGAAATTCCTGCCTGCGTATTCGTTGTAGGTCATCGCCACCGTCCGGTAAACCAGATGTGCCAGTTTTGAAAAAGGCAGATAGGCAATCATACAGAAAACCAATATAAGGTGAATAAAGTATAATAGGTAGCAGATAAACGCCCAGCCGGCAAGCCGCGTCAGCTCGGTACCCATACCGGTAACACCCAGGCCGAAGGCTAGATAAATCAGGTACCAATCCCAGTAATCCGATTTCTGATCTTTTTTGGCCCTCCGATTTATTATCAACCAGACCGTTCCGACAATCAGCGCAATTCCGCTTGCGTTGGCCAGCCATTTTACCGGATTAAGCTGAGACCAAGGACCGTGTAGCGGACCGCTGGGCAACAAATATGAACCCCACATCACGAGAAAAATAATACTGGTTACGATAAACAACCCAATAAATCCGAATATCGTCAGCATGTGGGCAATTTCACGGTCTTTGTTTTCGGTGCAATCCGAAAATTTGCTGTGTTTCAGGATGGTTGGAATCACTTTTAAAAACGCCGTTATAAATCCAACGACTTCAATCTTCTCCTTTTTGGTTTTACCCTCCTGAAGCGCATTTTGATGGATATCGCCCAAGAAACGTTTGAGGCCCAATGCAAATACAGCAACCATAAAAATAGCAGCCGGGACCATATGCATATCCACCAGCCAGGTGGAAAAGAATTTGTAATGTTTGATGCCTTCGCTGAGATCGGGTGTGAAATCAAGCAGACCGGTAACTAATCCCACAACAATGAACAGCACCGTTGGAATGGCCAATAGTATCGGCAGCTTTTTGGGCTCCTTTAATGCATTTACAAGCCACTTTGGCTGGGCATATTCCGAAATTGCATAGGTGCGCACAGCCGCCAGGACATCGCCTGGTTTCGCCTCTCGCGGACAACGGGTGGAACAATCGCCGCAATTATGGCACAACCAAATATCGGCGTTTCCGACCAGTCTGTCCTTTAAACCCCAAGATGCAGCAATCATTTCCTTGCGGGGAAACGGCTTGGTCTCCGGGGAAATCGCGCAAGCCACCGAACATGTGGCACACTGGTAGCATTTCTTCAGATCTTCGCCCCCCAGCGCCCCCACTTCTTTAATAAAATCTAAATCGGGCTCAATAAGATATGCATCCGCCATATTTAAACCTCCTAAATCTAGAATCCCTTAAACGGGTTCGGGCCCATCTCTTCGACTGAAGCCACGAAATCATCGATGATCTGTGGAATCTTATCATATTCATCAATGGCCACCTGAAACTGGGCGACCCGCTCTTCCTCCAGAGCCAGACTGGACAGGGCGTCACCAATTTTCTTCATCCGAATGTCGGCAAGTTCGCTGCCCTTGACAAAATGACACTGGTAGTCATCGCCATGTTTGCAGCCCAGCAAGAAAACCCCGTCCATGCCCTGGGCCAGGGCATCCTTAATCCAGATCACATTGACCGATCCAAGACACCGGACCGCAATAAACCGAACATCCGCAGAATAGCTGAGACGGTTCAATCCGACAATGTCCAATGCCGGTAAGGCATCGTTTTCACAGACCAGACCCAGAATCCGCAGCGGCGGTTCGTCATAATCGTCTTCGGAGGGCACACCGACGGCTTTGACCATCGATCCGATACTATCGATGCTGTAATCGCAAAAATTGATGATTCGTTCCGGGCAGCATCCCATACAGGTACCGCAGCGCCGGCAGCGCGCCGGATTCGGTTTCGGCGTTCCTTTCTCATCATCATCAATGGCCCCAAAGGGGCATTCTTCCGTACAGCGTTTGCACTGGGTGCAGCGTTGCATAAAAAAGTCGGGAATCGTCATATCCCCCGAGCGGGGATGGACGGAAACGCCTCGGTTGACCGATTCCAGGCACTGAATTGCCTTTAAGGCTGCTCCGGTTGCATCCTCAATGGATTCTTCCACCGTCATGCTGCGCCGGATTCCGCCGGCCGCATAAATACCGGTGCGTTGGGTTTCATAGGGGAAACAGATAAAGTTGGAGTCCGCATATTCGTCGAAAATTGCATTATCACGAAATCCCGGACCCTGACGATAGGCTAAATTAACCACCGGGCTATCTTTGGTGGCCGGCACCATCCCGGTGCCCAGCACCACCAGGTCGGCTTTGACCTGAATCTTTTCACCCAAAAGTGTATTGTCGGCTTCCACAATCAGGCTGCCGCCATTTTTGGAAACGCCGGTGACCTCTCCCTTGGTCAGAAAGATACCTTGATCCTGCTGAATGCTCTTATAAAAATTTTCGGTTAGACCGACGGTGCGCATATGTTGGTAAAATACATAGGCTTTACCGTCGGAATAATCCTCCCGCACGTACTTGGCTTGCTTGAGCGCCACCAAGCTGGTCACCGCTCCGCTATAGGCAAAGTCTTTATCATCCCCCTGACCCGGGCTTTGGATGAAGACCACCGACTTGGCTTCCTTGCCGTCTGAGGGACGGGTAATTTTGCCACCGGCCGCAATGTCTTCGAATTGATGGTTGGTGACCACGTCCGCAATTTGGCCATAGCCAAGATGAGCGAATTCCCCCTCTTCGGGTTGATAGGGGCGCCACCCTGCGGCCAGAATAACCGCACCGAATTTTTCACCGTTTTGATCAAGGGTTAAAATGTCCTGCTTGCCTTTGTTGTATTCCATGAATTTGGCATGCAGCGCTTCGGCATCCAACTCTTTGCCTTTTTCATCGACTTTCATCTCATCGGGTAAAGGATAGGGCACGTCGAATTCCGTCTTCTCACCGGGCTTTTTCAATGTCACGGTAAAATCCCCCGGCTCGCCCGCGATGCGTGCCACGACCGTTTCGGTCTTGACGGTGATGTTGGAATAATTTTGCAAGTCTTTGATCTTGTCTTCAACTGTCGGCGGGATCAGGCTATCATAGGGATAGGCCCCCGGCAACTGCTTGCGCCATTTTTTGGCTTGTCCGCCCAGAGCGGATTCCTTTTCGACGATGGTTACTTCATAGCCGGTTTTGGCCGCCTCGATGGCTGCTGAAATCCCGGTGATACCGCCGCCGATGACCAGTATTTTACGGTTAAAGGTTTCAAGTTTATAGGGCTCGGGCAAGTTGACTTTTTCTACCCGGGCCATGCCCATTTTCAGATAATCTTCAGCCATCATCTGAACGTGATCGATGAAATCCTCATCATCCTTTTGTTCTTCGGTGGGAGCCGGATACTTCGACCTGGGATGGGACCATACCACCTGCTCTCTGAGGTTGACTCGGTCCACGATGCAGCCGTCAAACCGGAAAACGTCAAAAAGCACCCGACGCGAACAGGCTGCCAGTACCAGGGTGTTGACGCCTTCATTCGCAATATCTTTTTTAAGGAGTTCAACCCCCTCTTGGCTGCAAAGAATCGGGCAGGTTTTGACCGGAAAGCCTTCTTCTTTGGGTACGTCGCAGAGCTTTTCGATATCCAGGGCTTCTCCGATCCCGCAACCTTCGCAGATATAGACACCATATTTTTTATCCATGGATAACCTCCTACCTATTCACCAGAGTTTGAATCGCCTTTAACGCCATGCCGGTTGCATTCTGGTTGGATGACACCACATCAGCCGGTTTATTGGCACATCCGGCTGCAAACATACCACCGGCTTCAAAGTCATTGAGGATAAATCCGTCCGCATTGTACTTTAAATCCGCCGGCAGTTTGGCAGTTGCGGTTGTGGGCTGCATGCCGGTGGCCAGAACAACCATTTCCACCTGTTGGTGGACCTTTTCGCCGGTAACGGCATTTTCTGCAACCACGGTGATATTCTTGGTACTCGGATCTTCGCTGACCTCGGCCACTTTCCCTTTGATCAAAAAGATATTTTCATCTTCTTTGATCGTTTCATAAAAGCGTTCATAGCGGTAACCCGGTGTTCTGAGGTCGATATAAAACACATATATCTTGGCCTCAGGATAACGTTCACGTACGTAAGTGGCCTGCTTTAAAGATGCCATGCAACAGATATAAGAACAGTAGGGCAGATACTTCTCGTCCCTGGACCCGGCACATTGTACAAACGCAATGCTCTCCGGTTCTTTGTCATCCGAGGGCCGGATAATTTTACCTTTGGTCGGTCCGTTGGGTGCCGCCAACCGTTCCATCATCATGTTGGTAATAATGTTGGCATGCTGGCCGAATCCGAGATTATCGATTTTGGTGGCATCATAGGGCTGCCAACCGGTGGCCCATACAATTGCCCCCGCATTGAAATTGAGGGTTTTGGGCGCCATGTCCAGATCGACCGCATCATATTTACACGCCTTTTTACACCGTTGGGCATCTTCGGTACCGATAATATCCGGTGAAATTACAAAACGAGACGGAAATGCCATTTCAAACGGCAAATACGCGCCCTTGATTTTCTTCATTCCGAAATCAAATTCACTGTCAATCTCGGTTTGGCAAGCTTCGGCACAGTCGCCGCAGCAGGTGCAGTTTTCGTTCACGTATCGGGGATTGATCTTGATGGCTGCATTGTAATTGCCGGGGGTTCCCTCAACCTTTTGAACTTCCGCTAAGGTCATGATGTGGATTCTTGGATTATCCTTAATGCGTCTGAAATTAATCTCCAGGCCGCAAGTCGGAGGACATAGCTTGGGAAAATATTGATTCAGCTGTGCCACCCTACCGCCCAGATAAGGATTTTTTTCAACCAAGAAAACCTCATACCCCACTTCGGCAGCTTCCAATGCTGTGGTCAAACCGCTGATACCTCCGCCAACGACTAAAATGCTTCCATTAGCAGGGGCTGCTTTTGCTTCTGTCATGCTATCCCTCCGTGCAGTTTTGGGTTTAATTTTGCAGTGTTTTGTTATTTGAAGAGAGCTATAACATTTCAAGGTTTCGGGTTTTCCCGCCTGTGGCGGGATTGGGTTTCAGGGTCGGCATTTCCCGTAACTGATACCTGAAACCCGAAATCCATCAAACGGGCCGCGAATTTATTAGCGCCTAAATTGAAATATAAATTACCAATCGATCTACGAGATTCAAGCGCAAGCCATGTGGATATCGCCCAAGGGTCGCAGCAATGAAATGGCCCTCTGATGAATAAAAACCTCCAGATGTCCGCAGACACCTGGAGGTGTTTTGGGTTATAACGTTCGTCTATTCTTAATCTGATCCATTAGGCATCCGGAAAGATTTTGATGTAGTCTTTCTTGAAGATATCCCACTTCTGTGCTTGGGGATCAAATTTGGAGTTGACGAAACAGAACCAGTTTTCGTCGTCCTGACCCGGATAATCGGCCTGATAGTAAAATCCGGGGTAACGGGTCTCTTTACGGAACTGGATGTGACGCAGGTGAGATTCCACCGTCCAAATCCGGTGAATGATCTCCCAGGATCGCATTAACTCATGCAGATCACCGGCAGCCAGTTTTTCATTATCTTCCCGCATCGTTTCCAGCATTTCCATGACGATTTCCAGGTTCTTGCTGGTGGTCTGGTAAAAGGTGGCCGTTCCACCACCGTATTCATGGGTGGCTTTCATCATGCGATACATCATGCCGTTGGGTTTGAGGTAGTTGGGATTGACATCGTCGGCGGTGGTGTATGCACAATGGTCCAGATAGGTTCTGACCGGTTTGTAAACCAGATCGATGATTTCATCTTGAGACATGGCGACTTCCGGTTTGAAATCGGCATGGTCCTTGGCGTAACGGACCATTTGCTTGACGGCAATCCGTCCCTCCGCATGGGACCCGGAGGAGAACTTATGACCCGAACAGCCGACACCGTCTCCGGCCGTAAACAAGCCGTTGACTGTGGTCATGCGGTTGTATACCTTGCCGTTGTCGGCTTTGAGCTTGTAATCATCCGGTATCCAGTCATAATCCGGCCCGGAGACCCAGAACCCGCAGCAGCCGGAGTGCGATCCGAGTAAATACGGCTCCGTCGGCATAACCTCAGAATTCTTCTCTTCGGGCAGGGTGTTGGTGGCGCACCACAGGTTGGCCTGACCGCAGGTCATATCCAAAAAGTCTTCCCAAGCCTCGGACTCGAGGTGTTTGAGGTCTTTTTTGTCCATGGTCTTGCCAAGCTCTGCCAGCGCGGACACCGTATCCATCATGATGGGTCCGCGTCCCTCTTTCATTTCAAACAGCATCAGGTGGTTTCGCAGACAGGTTGGTGTAACGGCTGCAGTTCCGTATGGTGCATATCTTTCAAGCTCCTGCTTGGCAGCATCACCGCCGGCATAGTTTTCACCCAAACCGTTGAGAGTTTTGGCCTTGAACAGCAGAAACCAGGCACCCACAGGACCATAACCGTCTTTAAAACGCGACGGAGTGAAGCGGTTTTCCATCATGGACAGCTCGGCGCCTATTTTCATTCCTAAATAATAGCTCGAACCCGAGTTCCAGACCGGATACCAGGCGCGGCCCTTTCCTTCGCCGACCGAACGCGGTTGATAAATGTTAACCGCACCACCGCAGGCGATCAAAGCGGTTTTGCATTTGATGAGGAAAACTTTGTTTTCACGAACCGAAAATCCAATCGCACCGGCGATTTGGTTTTCATTGTTTTTATCCAGGAGCAGTTCAACAATGAACACACGCTCCAGGATGTTGTCCTCACCGATGGCCAGCTTGGCAGCTTCGGCAACGATTCTTTTATAGGATTCACCGTTGATCATGATCTGCCATTTACCGGTGCGAACGGGCTGGGCACCTGATTTTAGAGTTCCAATCTTTAGGCCTTTTTTTCCGTCCAGGTTCTTACCTTCTTCGGTCTTTTTCCAAATCGGCAGACCCCATTCCTCAAATAGATGGACGGAATCGTCCACGTGGCAGCCCAGATCAAAGATCAGGTCTTCACGCACAATGCCCATCAAATCGTTGCGAACCATACGGACATAGTCATCCGGGGTATTTTCGCCGATATAGGTGTTGATCGCCGACAGACCCTGGGCCACAGCACCGCTGCGCTCCATGGCGGCCTTGTCTACGATCAAGACGGTCTGGTCATCAGACATCCATTTCTTGACTTCAAAAGCTGCTCCGCAAGCAGCCATACCGCCGCCGATAATCAAAATATCGACTTCGCGCTCCTCAAATTCCGGATCGCGAACGGCCTTAAGTTCCCCTTTGGGTTTATTCGGTAATGCCATATTATTTCCTCCTTAGTATATATTGCATAATTGTTTATTCGTTTGGGGGTAAAGCCAACCTATGCTTGCTTAAACAGTTGCCGCAGGTTTGGGTAGTTCATAACCCTCGGATTCTTGCGTGCTCAGCAGACCACTTTCAAGGTCTTTGCCCTTCAAATCCAGATAAGCATTGGCTTCGCCTTCAGGCGTGGTACGGATGGGAAACTTAAAGCGTTTGATGGTCCCGTTTCTGAACTTACAGGTCCACATGACATCCTCGGTTCCCAGCATCGGCATAATACTGCTTCCCAATGGTACAAAGTCAGAATAACCTCGAACCTCAATCGCCTGGGTAGGGCAGATCTTGACACATGAGAAGCATTCCCAGCACTGATCAGGCTCTTGGTTGTAAGCCTTCATCTCGTTGGGTTCCAGAACCATCAAGTCGTTGGGACAAATATACTGACACGCTGTTTTGTCCCCGCCTTTGCAACCATCACATTTTTCAGTTATAACAAAACTTGGCATTTATCATACCTCCTAATTTAGTTTGGTAAAATTTTGTTTCGTGTAACTCTGTTTAAGATTTTTCTTTATATTCTAAGTAATTTGCACCTCCCTTCACGTCTCTGATCCAAAGATGAACGCTTTGGCTCATGCTGTAGTTATTTTCCGGGTATTTTTTGGCATTCGAACCGGCACCCCACCGGTATAACTCGTGTAATTATATAAATGTAAGCGATTTGCTATGAAATCGAAAAAAGAAAAAATATCGTATAAATTCAACAGGATACAGTTTTTACAAGGGAGCAACAATATCATTCAACATAGGGCTTGTCAAGTACTTTTGGATCTACAAAACACTAAAAATAGCGTTGGTTTGAAGCTTATCTGAATTGTTTACAACATCTGGATTAATGTTTGAAATGATGCACTACATGTAGTAATGAATTCAATTTTCATTATCTAAACCGGACTTTTTTTATTTCTCTTTTGCCTAATTCATCGATATGATTTAATATGAATGATTACTGAAGCAGCCGGCCAGCGCGCTGGCATAAATGCTTTAAAACGGTAGTACAAAAAGAGGCTGAAAAGCATTTGGGCAAAAGCCCGAAAAGGAGCAAACTTCGGCATGGATAACAACTTCATCCTTGTTTCACTGGATGACGCGTTCAAGTTCTCCTGCTCAAAAAATGTATCTTGCTTCAATGCGTGCTGCCGGGATCTCAATCAGTCTCTCACGCCGTATGATATTTTACGCTTAAAAAACCACCTCGGTATATCGTCAACTGATTTTCTGGAGAGGTATTGCGCCCAACACACCGGCCCCGAATCTGGACTTCCCATCGTTACATTGAAGCCCAAAGAGGTCCCCGAATTAACCTGCCCCTTTGTCACCTCAGCTGGCTGCAACGTATATGCGCACCGACCGTCATCCTGCCGCACCTATCCGTTAGTCCGGGCCATTTCAAAATCAAGAGAAACGGGAGAGATGACCGAACGTTTCATGCTGTTAAAAGAATCTCATTGTCTGGGATTTAATGAAGAAAAAACGCAAACGGTTCGCCGATGGATTGAGGATCAGGGCATTGCCGTTTACAATGCGGTTAACGATTTGCTCATGGAAATCATCAGCCTGAAAAACCGCCTAATACCCGGTTTATTGGATATGAAATCACGTCATCTTTTTTGCCTGGCCCTTTATGACCTTGACAATTTCAGAACACAGATATTTGAAAAAGGACGATTGAATGATTTTGATGTAGATCAAGATACCTTAAAGCGCGCCAAAGCGGATGATGTTGCGCTGTTAAAGCTCGGACTAAAATGGGTGAAACGCAAGCTATTTAACGAATGACACAAAATGTATTGGCGCAAGTTATTCTAAAATCCCAAACCATGGTAATTTAAATATCTAAGTTTTGATGCAAATTTAGGTGGAAAAATGGACTTAACAGGTAAAGTCGCTCTGGTGTTGGGTGCCATAAAGGGCATTGGAAAAGGCATTGGACGTGCACTGGCAGAAGCGGGCATGCAGTTGGCCTTAACTTATTTCGACCAGGAAGATGAACTCGAAACCATGCAAAAAGATTTCGCGAAGGGCGGTCAGGAGCATCTTATCGTCCAAATAAATTTGCTTGAAGTCGAAAAAATCCCGGGGCTTATCAAACAAGTTGTTGATCGGTTCGGTCGGCTTGATATCTTGATCAATAACATCGAACGTGGCGGATGGCCGGTGGTTCACGGGCCTTATAGCCAAGAACAATGGGACCTCGAAATGGAGACCACGCTGCGCACCAAACGCTGGGTTTTTGATTCAGCCCTGCCTCATCTGAAAGCATCCGGCGATGGCGTGGTCATCAATTTTTCCTCCGTTGCAGGAATCGTTGGCCGATCCGGTCCTGCAGGCCTCATTTTTAATGAGGGCTACTCCGCCGCCAATCGAGGGATCTCTCTTCTGACCGAAACATGGGCCCGAATGGGTGCCCCTGAGGTGCGGGTCAATGAAATAATGCTTGGATTTTTTGAAACGCGCCATGGCGAAAAAACCAGAGGATGGGGATTGCTAACGAAAGCTCAGAAAAAAGCACTCGTTGACCATACATTGCTGGGACGTGAAGGCAAAATTAAGGATGTCGTCAAAACCGTATTCTATATAATAAAGGATGCACCCTACATGACAGGCACTGTGCTGCGGCTGGATGGAGGTTACGTATTAGGGGGTGAGAAGGTTGCAGAAATGCCGAAGGGCATCTTATAGAATCGTGGAAACGGTGATGCACGACGATGATTGTCGGTTTCAACGTTTCGCCGGGTTTCCGTTTCGCTAATAAGTTTTACCGTATCTCCGCTTCGATAGTAAATTACCGTAATCGTATCGCTTGACCCTTAATGCCCCACAAATAAAACTTCACCCATTCAAAACCTAACTGCAACAATTCCACGTCATCGGTTTTCAGCTTTTTAAGAATCGACGATTTTACCTTATAGCGTTTTAAGAAGCTGCTTTGGAAAACAAACTCGCGAAAGCGGTCGATGTTATAGGTGGCCATAAAGGCCATTTTTGCTTTTGGCCCTTGCAACCCTTGACTGCCCCACGGAGCCGTTTGAAACATGCGCTTTAATTTTGCCCACCGGATGGTCATTTTATGGTACAGTTCAGCCTCTTGATCTTTGGTCCACAACGATAGGGTCCATTCTTTGGTTTCGTGCTGTCCCAAACAAAAATCCGGAGGTCTGAAGAAATAAACCGGAGTGTCCTTTTGCGTGTCTGAATCATATAAAATGCCCTGCTCAATCGGAAATGTTCTGCAGGTATCCGGGCGGTCCGGATACATCGAACAACCCGATTCGGTGAGAAATGGACAGGTCCGCTTTTCATTATCCGACATGCGCAACAGCACTTCCGGGAAAAAATTAGAAGATCTCAGGACCACATCGGCATACGTATCTAAAAACTCGTCCGAAGACATATCCATTGCATTTTTAAGACGAACGACATCGTATGGATAAAGAAACAGGTTCAAGTTGCGACAGCAACGATTAAAACAGGCAATCCCCGGGTGGCAGCGGAAACAAAACGTGTCATCGCCATCAATCCGAATACCAGGGATCTTGTCTATATTATCTATATCAACCTTTTTCATCGTTGAAATGTTGCTCTTGCTCACAAATAGTAAGATTTATATCGGAACAGGGATTCGGCGAAAAGTTGAATCGGAGAGCGCTCTATCTCCGTCTCACAGGTTCCCCGCCTCTCCGATTCATTTATTCAATCCTTCGCTCTCTGCGCCAAGCTTTAGACCTGAAAGCATTTCCGCAATGGTCAATTTAATCCTACCAGTAATGCCGGCTGTTTGTTTGAATTCGTTTTCCACGTCTGCCATTTCAAGGTAAAAGGGAGTTCGGTCGAACTTGAAGTAACTTTTTTCAGAACACGTGTTGTCAAACGTTCCACAGCCTGGAGCGTATATGCGGTTGCCGGCAGATTTTTGAAGCTCATGCGGAATACCGTGCAGCCGACAGATCATGGGTCGAAAGGGATACAGGACACACAGGCGATCAAAATTTAGAGGGCACATGCACCGCACTGGGTTACCTTTTTGATTCAATTCGGCCGATTTTCGGCATACCTTCAACGCCCTGGATTTTATCTCCCTCTTTTTTCCGGGATCTAAGGTTTTGAATCCCTCCAGTATAAAATGGTATTCAATATGTGTATGGTGATAGAACCGGGTTTGGCAGCAAATATCTTTGCAATCGGTACAATTAAAATTGTAATGGGCAGCAGCTTTTATATATTTGCGATCCATAGCGGCATATATAACCTGCAAACGATCCAAGAATGGCGTAACAACACGTTTATCAAGTTTTTTCAAATTCATTGAATCCAAATACAGACTAAAATATTTTTGAAATATGAAAAAAAGATGTATATTATGAGGAACTGAATTTTTTGTAAAGAAATAATTAGGTATATGTGGCTATGGCAGGACATCATCTAATTCTCGGTGAACGCGATGATTTTATTACCGGTGAAACGATTAAAGATACCTACGACGAGCGTTATCGGCAGAAAATCGCGCGCCTGCTGGTCAATCGGAAAGGCTATTTGAAAAATGAGATTGAACCGCGCCGAAAACTTGTCGCCAAGGCCGGTGATTGCAAGGCAATTGTGAAAATTGACTTTGTGATCCAATTATCCGGCAAGGTGTGTATGCTAATCAAATTCGGTCCTGGCTCTATTGTGACAAGGCGCCGCTCGGTACTGGCTGCATCCCGAATTCTAACCTCCTATCAGATACCGATTGCAGTGGTTACCAACGGGGAAGATGCCGAGATCTTAGAAGGCGCATCGGGCAATGTCCTTTCCCAAGGTCTGCTTACAATACCGTCTCGAGCAGATTTGCAAAGAATAGCCGGAAAACATCATTTCGAATCCATTGCAAAGAATCGGGCTGAAATCGAATCGCGCATATTTTATTGTTTTGAAGTAGATGGGAGTTGTCCGTGTGATGAAGATATATGCAAACTTTAGCCGTTTGGGAGTAGGGCAATAAGTCGATTATTTTTTGCTCTGCTCTTAAAAATTGATCAATTGATAAAAGATAGAAACCCACGAGTGAACGATAAAATGGATTATGAGTATTTCATGGGCAAAGCTTTAGACTTGGCGCAACGAGCATTTGCTGAAGGTGAATTTCCGGTGGGATGTGTAATAACGTATCAAGCAAAAGTAATCGCAACCGGCTCGAGGAAAAACACGAAAGGGGACTTTAAAAATGAAATCGATCACGCAGAAATGGTTGCTTTACGAGGCCTGTCTGCATTAACCGAAGACATAGATGCCGGTCAGCTAACGATTTTCAGTACGATGGAACCATGCTTGATGTGCCTTGGTGCGATCATGCTAAGCGGCATCCGAAAAATCGTTTATGCGTATGAAGACGTCATGGGGGGCGGCACAACCTGTGATTTAAGCGGATTGAAACCGCTGTACAGCAAAAATCATATATCCATTGTCCCTAACATATTGCGAAAAGAAAGTCTAAAGCTGTTTAAGACCTATTTTGCAGACCCAAACAATGATTACTGGAAAGAAAGCCTGTTGGCTCAACATACGCTGCGCCAGTAAAAGTTGGTTGGACCTGTATCTGCGGATAAAAAATTGCAATTGAAATGAATTAAGTTTTATTTGGCTTGCATTTTTTTCTTGCTTTTATTCGTGTTGTTTTATATTTCACTTCTGAAATAAGGGAGTGTGCGTACGCCCTTTTGGCAGCGCCAAAGGGAATTGACCACAATTAAAAACCTAGGAGGTGAAAGCATAGCTATAATCAGAAGGCCCTTCAGACCAAATCGATCCGATAAAACACGGGTAAATCAAAGTATACGAGCCAAAGAAGTGCGGGTGATTGACCCCGAAGGAAAGCAGATTGGTATAATACCGACGAAAGAAGCCCTTGCAACTGCCGATGATTTTGGTCTTGATCTTGTAGAAGTTTCTCCGAATGCAAATCCTCCCGTTTGCAAAATAATGGATTACGGCCGATATCGATACGAGCAAACCAAAAAAAAACAAGAAGCTAAAAAGAAGCAAAGCACCTTTCAAGTTAAGGAAATTAAAATACGCCCCAAAACGGGTGAACACGACCTTCAGGTCAAAATCAATCATATAAAAAAATTTATTGCGAAAAAAGACAAGGTTAAAGTGTCCGTACTTTTTAGGGGTCGGGAAATCACTCTTCGCCAGTTAGGCGAGGATTTACTCAAAAGAATTGAAGCAGAAACCGAGGAAATTGCAGCCGTAGAGCAAAGCCCCAGATTTGATAACCGGACCTTGGTAATGGTCCTTTCGCCAAAATAATGTTTCTGTAGACAAAGCTGACAGTGGCGGTGAATCGTTTCGTTGCCTGAAGTGTTGTAAACTATAACTTGCTTTATATTTGCAAAAGGTGGCGTGGGCCAGGCTTAAAATTGCTCGCGCCATCTATTTTTACATATCGTAAGGAGCGTCACATATGCCAAAAATAAAAACAAATCGGGCTGCAGCCAAGCGCTTTAAAAAAACGGGTACCGGCAAAATCGTGTATCGAAAATCCTGTGCCAGTCACATTCTTACCAAAAAAACCACCAAGCGCAAGCGGTCATTGAGACAAAGTCGATTGGTTGACAAAACCAATCAGAAGACAATAAAGCTACTATTACCAAACAGTTAAATGTCTTGTATTCATAAAGGGAGTAAAAAATGCGCGTCAAGCGAGGATTCAAAGCCAGAAGACGAAGAAAAAAAGTGTTGAAATTAGCCAAAGGGTTTCGCGGCGGCCGCAGCAAATTATACCGTACAGCAGCAGATTCCGTAGACAAAGCGCTCATGTATGCTTACCGGGATCGCAGGGTGCGCAAAAGAGATTTTCGAAGATTATGGATTGCTCGAATCAATGCCGCGGCCCGTATAAATGATCTATCATACAGCAAATTCATGCACGGTTTAAAACTTGCCAACATTAAGATCGATCGCAAAGTCTTGGCTGAATTGGCAATTTCTGATCCTGATGGCTTTGCACAAATTGCCGATCTTGCATCCCAGCAGCTTTAACGTCGCAGCCGGGATTCGATGCATGAACTTTCAGGTATTCCGGATCAGAGGTAAAAGCAAAGGTGGAAAAATCCCCCGATCAAATTTACCAGGAAGCACTGGACGAAATTGAAACAGCTGTTGGTCCTGGGGATATCCAATCGGCCACAGTCCGGTATCTCGGTCGCAAGGGAAAGCTTACCCAGTTTTTAAGAACCATCTCATCCCTGCCGGTGGAACAACGACCGGCCGCAGGGAAAAGGGCAAATGAGATAAAAACCAAACTGGAAAAGGCGCTTGGGGCAGCTTTAGAAAAATTTGAGACATCCGCTAAAGGTATGCAGGATCGTATCGACGTATCCCTGCCCGGAAGGCCGGTTCCCATTGGTTCGTTGCATCCGATCACCCAGATAAACCAGGAGATCTGTGACATTTTTTTAAACATGGGCTTTGAAATTGCAGAAGGTCCTGAAGTTGAGCTGGATTATTACAATTTTGAAGCGCTCAACTTTCCCAAGGACCATCCCGCCCGAGATATGCAGGACACGTTTTTTGTTTCAGACAAAATTGTCCTGAGAACGCACACATCGCCGCTGCAAATACGGACAATGGAAAAGCAAACACCACCGGTGAGAATCATTATGCCCGGTAAAGTCTATCGCTGCGATTCTGATCTGACCCATACACCGATGTTCCATCAAGTTGAAGGTCTGCTGGTGGATGAGAATGTCTCCTTCGGCGATCTTAAAGGGACGCTGACCGCATTTGTTCACCAGATGTTCGACGAACAAACAAGTCTCAGATTTCGTCCCAGCTTCTTTCCGTTCACCGAACCAAGTGCGGAAGTCGACATCCTTTGTGTCATTTGCCGAGGCAAGGGGTGCCGGGTATGTTCACAAACCGGGTGGCTGGAAATCCTTGGTTCCGGAATGGTTCATCCGGCGCTTTACGAAAACGTCGGCTACGATACGACCCGCTATACGGGATTCGCATTCGGAATGGGGGTTGAACGTATCGCTATGCTCAAATACGGAATCGACGACATCCGAAAATTTTTTGAAAATGACTTGCGCTTTTTGGAGCAATTTTAGAAGTTCAAAATTGGCAACGCACAGGGCGGCATTGAGATGAAAGTTAGCATAAGCTGGCTGAAAGATTATATTTCTATAGAAACAGATCCAGCAGATCTGGCTGAGGTGCTGACCATGGCCGGATTGGAAGTCGAGTCGGTTTCAGAACGCTATGCGTATTTGAAAAGCGTCTTTGTCGGTCGCGTTGAGCAAATCGATACACATCCCAATGCCGACAAGCTGAAGCTCTGCCGGGTGACGACCGGCGAACACCAACTGTCGGTTATTTGCGGTGCTCCCAATGTCAGGGAAGGAATCTTGGCACCGTTGGCGTTGCCCGGTACGGTATTTCCGTATGGATCCGAGTTGGAAAAAACGGTAATTCGCGGCGTAACCTCTGAGGGCATGTTGTGCAGTGAAGCCGAGCTTGGCCTTGGCACCGATAAAAGCGGTATCATGGTGCTGGATTCGTCATCGAAATTAGGAGATCACCTGGCTGCCGCCCTTGGCCTCTCCGATGCGGTTCTCGAATTTGATCTTACCCCGAACCGTCCGGACTGCCTGAGCATCATCGGAATTGCGCGGGAAATTGCAGCGATTCAACACACACCTCTCAACTATCCCGATTACCGTCTTGTCGATAAGCAAGAAAAGACATCAGAGATCACATCCGTAAAAATCGAAGCACCGGATCACTGCCCCCGATATGCTGCCAGGTTGGTTGACCATATCACAGTGGAGCCATCTCCTTTCTGGCTGCAGGACAGACTGCTGTCCGTGGATCTGAGACCCATTAACAATATTGTTGACATCACCAACTTTGTGATGATGGAAACCGGCCAGCCCTTGCATGCGTTCGATTTCTATCGCCTGGCAGAAAATCGAATCGTTGTCCGCATGCCAAATGCCGGGGAAACCTTTGTTACCCTTGACCAAAAAGAACGCCTCCTTGGTCCGGAAATGCTGATGATCTGCGATGGCCAAAAACCGGTGGCCATCGGTGGTGTGATGGGGGGTCTTAATTCAGAAATTGAACCCGACACAAGCCGGGTTCTGATCGAAAGTGCCTATTTTACGCCGAGCAGCATTCGAAAGACATCCAAAGAGCTAGGGCTCAGCACCGATGCCTCCTATCGTTTCGAACGAGGCATCGATCCGGATGGCACCATTGCGGCGATTAACCGCGCGGCCTGTCTTATGGTTGAAATCGGTGGCGGCAAACTCATTGAGGGCCTCATTGATGAACACCCCAAACCACAGAAAACAAAACGCCTTGTGCTCAGTACCAAACATACCAATCGTCTTTTAGGAACCCGATTGTCCCGCAACGAGATTGGCAATCTCCTCAAATCAATTGAGTTTTCCGTTGAACCCCCAAAAAAAGACAACGATGCGGATCACCTGGCGGTAATGGCCCCTTCTTTCCGGGTGGATATTACTAGACCGGAAGATCTTATGGAAGAAGTTGCCCGGCTATCGGGTTACAATAACATCCCGACAACCTATCCGTTGATACCGGCAGAAGGCCGATCGCCTGCCAAATGCATTGACCTGAGAAATCGAATTCGATATTTGATGGCCGGTTTTGGCTTTACGGAGGCCATCACTTACAGCTTTATGCACACCTTGTCATGTGACCACCTGAGATTGAAAGCCGACGATGAGCGCCGATCTCTTGTTGATATTTTAAATCCGTTGACCGAAGATCAAGCCGTCATGCGCACCTCTTTGATTCCCGGCCTGTTGCAAACAGTGCATCATAATGTCGCGCAACAAATAAGACATCTGAAACTATTTGAAATCGGGAAAATCTTTATTAATAAGGATCCGAATAGCTTGCCCCAGGAAAGCGAAATACTTGTCGGTCTATGGACAGGAGCAAGGCATGATTCATCCTGGCATGGCAAAGAGATTTTGTGCGATTTCTATGATATCAAGGGTATTGCCGATGGGTTGTTGAATGCGCTAAAAATAGATACAATCAGATTCACCAAACTACTCGATGCGTCATGCACCTATACGCGGCCGGGATATTCCGCGCAGATTTTGGCGGACAATGTATCATTGGGTCTGATCGGCGAAATTCATCCTCAGGTTTTAGCGAATTTTAATCTGAAACAGCGCGTATATATTTTTGAAATCAATTTTGATCATCTGATACCCTTGATTTCAGAGATCACCTATTCGAAACCGATTCCAAAGTTTCCGGCTGTTTTTAGGGATATTACCATCCATGTAGATAAACAAATAGAGACACAAGACATATTTGAAACCGCTCAAAATTTTAAGGAGCACCTCGCTGAACGCTTTGACCTCATTGATGTGTTTCAAGGTGATCCGATAGCTCCGAACAAAAAGAGCATCTCCATTCGTGTGACCTATCGATCACCGGATAAAACCTTGGAAGATGAAGATGTGCATGATCTGCATAAATCGATTACGGACAGGCTCGTAAAAGCGTTTGACGCGACGTTGCCGGGGTAAAAACTGCGACAACCGCTTTGCTTCTAACCATGCAAAAACATTCGCCCTTTTCAAAGGTAATACCTGACAAGCTTTATTTTAAAATCGGTGAAGCCAGCAAAATTGTGGGGCTTCCAACCTATGTATTGCGGTTTTGGGAAACCGAATTTTCAAAGATAAAACCAAAACGAACCCCATCAGGCCGGCGGTTATACACCAAAAGGGATATCGAACTGATTTTGCAGATAAAACATTTGCTGCATGAAAAAAAATTTACCATACAAGGTGCGCGACAGCATTTAGACAACCGCGTCGGAAAAAGAAAACCACCAATCCACCGCTTCCTGGATGATTTGCGATCAGAGCTGAAAAGTATTAGAGATCTGCTGGATTAGGATTACCGAATTGCTCTATTGCGATTGGTTATCCTTCAAACGCGATCCACTGCCTATTATTGCTCCCTTATTTTTATTTTTCATTTGGATTTTTTGTTAAGATCATATAAAATTAGGATAGCGTGATTTTGCCAATGATGATCCGATTCATCAATTTATATTTGAGAGAATCATCAGAACTTGACTCAGAACGTGTGAAGCTGAGCGTAAAAATAATTTTTATTGCTTGAAAAATATTGACAACGACTATATTTTGTCATAATTATTTTAGCATTGATGAGCGGGCATAGCTCAGGTGGTAGAGTACAAGCTTCCCAAGCTTGGTGTCGCGAGTTCGAGTCTCGTTGCCCGCTCCATCTCTGGGTCGCCTTTTCCATCAATAGGTGGATGGGGGTAGGGCTTTCTATGTATTGTGGGATCGAATTAATTAATTTCCTATGGTTAGGGCCATGAACTGATAAACTTTCTCGCTCCACAGCAAAAGATCTACCTGAGTACATGGAAACGGGCGGCAGCCCGTTTTTTTATTTTAAAAAATATTCATTGACCCATTATGAAATGAAAGGTGACGGGGCGAAAAAAAAGTTGCGAGAAAAAAAAATGCAGAAACGAATCCAAAGGGTTTCAGCAAAAAACGAACAATCAATTATCGCAGAGGCCACGAGGTTGGCAGAACCTCTGTGTGAAAGCGAGGGACTGGAGCTTGTCCATATCGAATACCAGCGAGAGTCCGTCGGATGGATTATGCGCCTTTACATAGACAAACCCGGGGGCGTAACCTTAGATGACTGCGTAAATATGAACTATCAGATGAATGATCTTCTGGATGTCCATCTCGATGACATCGGGCCCTATAATTTGGAAGTCACTTCTCCAGGGCCTGATCGGCCGTTGGCCAAAATACAGGATTTTGAAAAATTCAAAGGAAATCTTGCAAAGATTAAAACCGTCCGACCAATTGATGGACAAAAAAACTTTACGGGCGTGCTGATGGGAATATCCGGAGAGCAGCTAGAACTTATGGTCGATGATAAAACAGTCAACATATCGCTAAAGGATATTTCCAAAGCGCGACTGGTAAATTTCGGTGGAGAAATTTAATGTTTATTTCAGATATCAAGCGGGTTGTTGAGCAAGTTAGCCGAGACAAGGGTATTGACAGAGGTGTTCTCATCAAAGCTCTTGAAGAGGCCTTAAAATCCGCTGCCAGAAAAAAGTTTGGCAGTAAAATGGATATTGAAGTCAATTATAACGAAGAAAGCGGCGAAATTGAAGTCTTTCAGTTTAAAGATGTGGCCGAAGTGGTGAGCGAGCCTGCGCTTGAAATCAGTCTTGAAGAAGGGCGTAAATTGGATCCTGATTGCGAGATCGGCGACAGCCTCGGCACTAAAATGGACACCACCACCTTTGGTCGCATTGCAGCCCAGTCCGCCAAACAGGTCATCATACAGAAGATGAAAGACGCTGAAAAAGATGCTGTTTATGCCAGCTTCATCGGCCGCAAGGGTGAGATCATAAACGGAATTGTTCAGCGTGTTGATCGCGGTGACATTATCGTGAATTTAGGCCATACCGAAGGTGTCGTTCCGGCAAAAGAACAGGTTCCTAAAGAAACCTACCGCCGCGGTGACCGCATTCGGGCTTATATACTCGATGTACTTCATGAATCGCGTGGTCCGCAGATTATTCTTTCGCGCACCCACCCGAATTTTTTGGTCAATCTTTTCCGAACGGAAGTGCCGGAGATCTCCGAAGGCATTGTAACTATTTTGGGCGCCGCCCGGGAACCGGGAATTCGTGCAAAAATCGCCGTTGCATCAAACAATTCCGATATCGATCCCGTGGGCGCCTGTGTGGGCATGAAAGGCAGTCGCGTGCAGAACGTTGTTCAAGAGCTAAGGGGAGAAAAGATAGATATCATTCCTTGGCATGTCGACCCTGCAAAATTTGTTTGCAATGCACTGGCGCCTGCTGAAATATCTAGAGTTATCATTGATGAATCAAATCGCGCAATGGAAGTTGTTGTGCCGGACGAGTATTTGTCCATTGCCATCGGGAAAAAGGGGCAAAATGTAAGACTGGCCTCCAAGCTTACGGGGTATCATCTGGATGTTCAAAGTGAAACCCGTTACAGTAAAGCCATGCAAAGTGGCTATGACTCGCTGGTCGCACTGCCCGGAGTGGGTATAAGCTTGGCTGATGCACTGTATGAAAAAGGTTTTTATTCAGCCGAGGAAGTCAGCCATGCGTCCATTGAAGATTTGATTCAAATTCGAGGAATTGGCGAAGGAAAAGCAAAGAAATTAATCGAGGCAGCAAATCTTTCGGTGCAAACGGCTGAACCAGACGAGGAAGCAGCCGATGGCCCTGAAACGCAAGAAACGAAAAACGATGATACTGCAAAGGTTGAAGCGCCGACGGAGCAGGCGGCATATGATGAGACCGAACCAGACCAGACAAATTAACTTTATGTACCCAACACGTTAAGCAAAGAAAGGCTGTTGGAGAAAGACAAATATACATATTCGAAAATGTTGAAAGGTTAGGGGAAACCTCATTATAAATAACCCTAATTCAATGAAACTCGATTAGGTAAGTTTTCGAGGGAAAAAATGGCAACTATGAGAATATATGAACTTGCCAGAGATCTAAATCTGACCAATAAAGTTTTGCTCGATAAACTGGGCGAAATGGATATTTCTGTAAAGAGTCATATGAGTTCTCTGGATGATGAAACCATCGCCAAAGTTAAATCACAGCTTTTTGGCAAGAAAGAAGAAACGATTGAGGAAACCCGCATAAAGCCGACTGTTATTCGAAGGCGTAGAAAAAAAGTTCAGGTCGAACTGGTCCCCTCTGCCGAACCAGAACGAGAAGAAGTTCAAGCAACCGCAAATCCCTCTGAAGCTGCCCCCATTCAAGAGGAAGCTGACGAGGTATTCATAGTTGATCAAGCTGCTGAAGAAAAACCTGTGGAGGAAAAACCGGCAATTGATGAGCCCGCACTGCTCGAAGCTAAAAAGCCTCCTGTAAAAGATAAAGAGAAGCCGAAAAAGGTCGTTAAAAAAGTAAAGAAGAAGGAAGCGGCCGCTAAAATTATCAGACTACCGGTAACGCCTGCCGTAAAACCTTCGGAGAAACCAAAAGCAAAGCCTGAGAAAGGCAAAGACAAGATCGCAAAAATGCCTGTTGACAAAACAGCGGCCCCGGTCAGCCCCCCGGCTGCGGTCGAAATGCCGCTGAAAGAATCAAAAAAAAGGAAGAAAAAGAGAAAAGCAGAAGAAGCCGAAGTCGACAAGAAATTTCTGAAAAAGAAAATATCGTTTCGAAGAAAAGCGGTTGTGGAGGGCGAAGATCTATATGATGCTGCGCATCGGGCCCGCAAACCGCGCAAGATCGCCAAAGGCAAAAAAGAGGCAGCCGGCCAAAAAACTCAAATTACAGTTGCCAAAGCGATCAAGCGCCGTATAAAAATCGACGAGGCCATTATCCTTTCGGATCTGGCCAAACGAATGGGGATCAAGGCCAATGAAATCATCAAAAACCTCATGGCAATGGGCGTTATGGCCACTGTGAATCAGCTGCTCGATTTTGATACGGCCACCTTGGTTGCTTCAGAATTCAACTATGAAGTCGAACGCGCCACGTTTGAAGAAGAAACACTGTTAAAGCAAAAAAAAGATGATCCTAAAAAACTGACTGAACGCCCACCGGTGGTTACCATAATGGGACACGTGGACCACGGTAAAACCTCTCTGCTTGATGTCATTCGCAAAACCAGAATCACAGAGTCAGAAGCCGGCGGGATTACCCAACACATCGGGGCCTATCATGTTTCCACAGATAAAGGTCAAATCGCTTTTCTGGACACCCCGGGCCATGAGGCCTTTACCGCGATGCGAGCCCGGGGGGCCAGGGTTACCGATATCGTTGTTTTAGTGGTGGCTGCCGATGACGGGGTTATGCCTCAGACAATTGAGGCCATCAATCACGCCAAAGTGGCAAATGTTCCCATCATCGTTGCCATAAATAAAATCGACAAAGCCAACGCCGATCCGGAACGCGTTCAGCGCGAACTATCAGAAAACGGACTGACCCCCGAAGATTGGGGGGGCGATACCATATTTGTGAGTGTTTCGGCGAAGCAAAACCAGGGAATTGACGAACTACTGGAGATGATATTGCTGCAGGCAGAAGTTTTGGAACTGAAGGCCAATCCCGATAAGCTGGCTTTTGGGCATGTGGTCGAGGCCAAGATCGACTCCGGCAGAGGCGCTGTAGCTACTGTTTTAGTCAGAGACGGCACCTTACATACCGGCGATCCGGTTGTTTGCGGGGTTCATTTTGGAAAAATTCGGGCCATGCTAAACGATAGAGGCCTTCCGGTGGAATCCGCAGGACCCTCTATTCCGGTTGAGGTCCTGGGTTTATCCGGAGTGCCCATGGCCGGAGATGAATTAATCGCGTTAGCGGATGAAAAAGACGCCAAACAGGTAGGCACGCATCGCCTACAAAAGCAGCGCACAAAAGAACTGGCTCAAACCAGCCGATTAAGTCTGGACAGCCTCTATGAACAGATGCAACACGGCGAAGTTAAGGAATTAAATCTTATAATTAAAGCCGATGTTCATGGTTCCATTGAAGCCCTCGTGGACTCCTTGACCAAACTCTCCAATGAAGAGGTAAACGTAAATGTAATCCATTCAGCTACCGGAACCATCGCTGAATCGGACATTCCATTGGCAACGGTATCCAATGCCATTATTATTGGCTTTAACGTCCGCCCAAGCACAAAAGTTCAAGCCCTGGCGGCCGATCAACAGGTAGACATGCGATTTTACAACGTCATTTATGATGTGATTAAAGACGTTAAGGATGCCATGGCAGGCATGATGGAGTCTACCTATGAAGAACGGATTTTGGGCGCAGCAGAGGTACGCGAAGTATTTCAAATTCCTAAAGTCGGCGCCATCGCCGGTTGCTATGTGACCGATGGTAAAATTGAGCGCGGACAGCTTTTGAGGGTCGTCCGAGACGGCGTTGTCTTTTATGACGGTAAAAATTCTTCATTGCGTCGTTTTAAAGATGATGTAAAAGAAGTTCAAGCCGGCTATGAATGCGGTATCGGAATTGAGAATTTTAATGATATCAAAATCGGCGATGTCTTAGAGTGCTATTACTTGGAGGAAATTAAACCTGAGGTCGAATAGTCTACACACAAAATCTTAATTAAAATGCGAATTTTAAAGATAGTTCCTCGGGTCGCGGGAAGCCGTTATTGGTTATTTGTTATTCGAAATCATTCTGTCGTCTGCTTATAAGTCTCCAATAGGGAAAATACCAATAACCGATTACAAATAAATAATCACCAAACATAGCGAGCATGGTTGTAGGCATTGGTATTATCACGTTAAGGCTGCATGACTGTCGCTCCTTAAAGAGTAAGAGAAAAATTGTTAAATCAATCGTCAGTCGGCTCCGCAACAATTTTAACGCCTCGGTCGCCGAAGTGGGTGCCAACGACATTTACCAACGCGCAGAAATAGGATTCTGTCTTGTTGGCAACGATAGGGCGCTAATTAACTCGAAGCTGGATAAGGGGTTTAATTTGGTCGACACATTGGGTTTGGCTGAAATCATTGATACCGAAGTGGAAATAATTTCTCTATGATGCATTATTCACGAGCCGATAGAGTCAGCGGACTCATACAGGAGGTCTTGTCCGATATATTAAAAAAAGATGTTGCCGACCCCCGGCTTAAAATGATGACCGTTACCGCAGTTAAAATGTCGGCGGATTTAAAGTTGGCACGCATCTACTATACGACTTACGGTGGTCAAAAAAAGATTGATGCCGTCACACAAGCACTGCACGGTGCGCACGGATATATTAAAAAGAAACTAGCGCCGCAACTCGGTCTGCGCTATATGCCTGATTTAAAATTTTTCTATGATGACTCTTTTGACTACGGATCACGGATTGAAGAATTGCTCAAAACGGTAGCAACGGAGAATGGAACAGATCATACATCGAATTAAGAATAGTTCTCATTTATTGATAGCCTCCCACGCTCAACCGGATGGAGATGCAGTGGGGTCTCTGATCGCCTTAGGACTTGCTATCGGCAGGCTCAACATAAAATCCACGCTGTACAATGAAAGCCCTATTCCGGCCGTGTATCGTTTTTTGCCGTCGGTGGAGCGCATTGTGCGACATATCAAAAAAGCAAATACCTATGACACCGCCATCATCCTGGATTGCGGCGATTTATCGCGGATCGGAGAAATCAGCTCAGCGGTGAGTCAAATTCCATTTATCATCAACATTGACCACCACATTTCCAATACCCACTTTGGTAATCACCAACTGCTCGATACCTCCGCATGCTCAACCGCCGAAGTCGTATATCGCTTGATTAAAGCTTTGTCTGTCTCCATCGACAAAGCCATTGCCACGTGCTTGTACACTGGTATTTTAACGGACACGGGATCGTTTCGGTTTTCAAATACCAATCAAGCGGCCTTTGCCATCAGTGAAGAAATGGCCGAATTGGGGGTCGAGCCCTATGATGTGGCCCAACATGTATTTGGAACCTATTCCTTGGGCCGTATCAAGCTTTTGAATCTGGCGCTTGATTCAATTGAAATTTCGGAAAACGGCAAATTGTCGATGATGACGGTAACAAAAAGCATGCTGGCCGAAACCGATACACAGCCGGAAGATGTCGACGGGATGATTAATTACGCCCGACGGATTAAAAATGTCAAAGTTGCCGCATTGATTCAGGAGATCCAAAATGGAACAGAAGGATCAGGTCTTATTAACCGCTATCATGTGAGTTTGCGCTCTGATGGTACAGTGGATGTCGCAACCATCGCCAGTTCTTTTGGGGGAGGAGGTCATGTAAACGCAGCTGGATTTCAAATTGAGTCGAGCCTTACGAATTTAAAAACTGAAATGATTACCTTGGCGGAAAAATTGTGACCCGAGGCATTTCGATACTCGTCTCTGGCTACGGGCATCCATGACACAGCAAAAGGTAGCCAACAGCCAGCTTCTAGCAAACTTTGACCCGGGATCAGAAACCAGCGACCGGAAACAAAAACAAGTAACCGGAAACCAGTGTCCAGAAAACAACGACCAGAAACCAGCGACGAGGCAGATTTACACGGCGTTATTGTTGTCGACAAGCCAACAGGAATATCCTCGGCCAAGGCAGTAGCCAAGGTAAAACGCACCCTGAATGCCAAAAAAGTAGGCCATGCCGGCACGCTTGATCCGTTTGCACAAGGTGTGCTGGTATGCTGTGTGAATCATGCAACCCGGCTTGCCCGTTTTCTTCTGCAAGGCAACAAAACATACGCGGCAACCCTCAAATTGGGCCAAGAAACCGATACCCAGGATTCAACGGGTAGCGTCGTTGGCGTTGGCAATCCGGCTAAACTTTCAGAGAAAACCATTGAATCGGTCTTTAAACAATTTGTGGGTTCGATTGAGCAATTGCCGCCGGTTTATTCAGCGTTAAAACACAAGGGAGAGCCCCTGTATAAACTTGCGCGACGCGGTCAACCGCTTCAGAAACCGCCGAGGCGTGTTCAGATATCAAATATTCACATACGTGAAATTAACCTTCCGTTCATTTGGTTTGAGGTAACCTGCTCCGCAGGTACATATATCCGGACGCTTTGTGCCGATATTGGAGAAGCCTTGGGTTGTGGAGGGCATCTGCAGGCGCTTCAGCGCACAGAAAGCAGCGGCTTTACCCTTAAACAGGCCGTAACGTTAAAGCAGTTGGAGCAATTCACCTGCGCCGGAGATTTCGCCGGTTTGATGATCAACATGGCAGACGCTTTGCATGATATGCCGGAGTACGTTGCTGAGCAGCATTTAATTGAAAAAATCCGATATGGTATGGTTTTAACACAAAAAGATTTAGTTTCCGGGCACCTCGCGGATCGGATCACCGATTCGCAATCTTATATTAAGATAATTGATGCCCGCAACAATCTAATAGCCGTCTTGGCGTACACGCAGGGGAAAAACAGACTGAATTATTGTTGCGTATTTAATTAATCGCATCCAAGATTTACGATTCCGGTATTTGTTTAAATAAAAGCTTGTTCACAAGGCCGATTAACGATATACAGCCAAGATTGTCGCAGGCATTAATCATTTTTGCAAGGAGGAGGCATAAAAAGTGGGGTTTACACAAGAAGATAAAAAGAAACTGATTAACCAATTTAAACTGCACGACGCAGATACAGGATCCCCGGAGGTTCAGGTTGGACTTTTAACCCATCGTATTTCCTACCTTACCGAACATTTAAAGATTCATAAAAAAGATCATCACTCCCGTAGAGGCCTGTTGATGCTTGTCGGTCGACGACGCAGATTATTAAACTATGTAAAACACAAAGACATAAACCGCTACCGGGCAATTATTGAAACTTTAGGATTAAAAAAATAAAAGTGCTCGAATCCATATCAGCGATTACAAGCATTTACATTCACGCCTTTGATATTTCGCTTACGTTCCTGTGAATTTAAGACTGGATCTGGGGCATTTATCGGTTTGATGTCGCATGACGCAGGAGAAAAAAATGGAAATTTTACTCAAAGAAGAAATCGGGGGGCGAACCCTAAGTATACAGGCCGGCAAGTTAGCCAAGCAGGCATCGGGCTCGGTTGTCATTCAATACGGAGATACGCTTGTACTTGTCACCGTTGTCTCGGCCAATGAAGAAAAAGCTTCGGACTTTTTGCCCCTGTCAGTGGAGTACCAGGAAAAAATTTATGCCGCGGGCCGGATCCCGGGAAATTATTTTCGACGCGAAGTCGGCCGCCCAAGCGAGAAAGAGACATTGACGGCACGGTTGATTGACCGTCCTATTCGGCCGCTTTTCCCGAAAGGTTACCGTTTTGAAACCCAAGTTATTGCGACTGTATTGTCCATGGACCAAGAAAATGACCCGGATACCCTGGCGATGATCGGGGCATCGGCGGCACTGGAAATATCGGATATCCCGTTTGCCGGACCGATAGCCAGTGTGAGAGTTGGTCGGATCAACGGCCAATTCAAAATCAATCCATCCATTCAAGAATTAGAAGATAGCGATATCAATATCATTGTTGCCGGTTCCAAGACCGGTGTGGTGATGGTTGAAGGGGGCGCAAACGTCGTGAGTGAAGCCGATATGCTGGAAGCCATATTTTATGGACACCAAGCCATGCAACCCCTGATTGACCTTCAATCCAAACTTAGAGAAACCCACGGCATTGCCAAGCGACCTTTTTTACCTTCCGAAAGAGACGCAGATCTGGTCGGCCGCTTGAAGGCCGAGGCTGCAGCGCGCTTGCGCGAAGCCATATTGATACCCTCAAAAGTACAGCGCCATGTGGCATTGCGAAAACTCAGAGCTGAAGTTTTTGAAAGTTTAGGGGAAGATTACCAGGATCAAGAGCAGGAAGTCTACGAAATATTGTACGATTTGCAAAAACAAATCTTGCGCGACCTGATTTTGAAAGAAGGACGCCGGATTGACAACCGTAATTTTGATGAGATCCGACCGATTACATGCGAAGTCGGCGTATTGCCCAGACCTCACGGCAGCGCTCTATTTACCCGGGGAGAAACCCAGGTGTTGGGGGTGTTAACCCTTGGCTCCGGCCAGGATGAGCAACGGGTGGAAACCCTGATCGGAGAAGAGTTCCGGCCTTTTATGCTGCATTACAATTTTCCACCCTATTCGGTGGGTGAGGTAAAACGCATTGCCGGTCCTACGCGCAGAGATATCGGCCACGGGGGCTTGTCCACACGTGCCATCGAAAAGATATTGCCGGCCAAAGATGGATTTGACTATACCATCCGTCTGGTTTCGGAGGTTTTGGAATCAAACGGCTCTTCATCTATGGGAACCGTATGCGCATGTGCCATGGCACTCATGGATGGCGGCGTTCCGATTAAAGCGCCTGTCGCCGGTATTGCGATGGGACTGGTGAAAGAAGATGATCAGATCGTGATCCTTTCGGATATCCTCGGTGACGAGGATCATGCCGGGGATATGGACTTTAAAGTCACCGGCACCAAAGACGGAATTACCGCAGTTCAGATGGATATTAAAATCCATGAGCTATCCAAGGACATCATGCATAAGGCGCTCGAGCAGGCACGCTTCGGGCGGCTGTTTATCCTCGGCAAGATGCTGGAGGCCTTGAGTGAACCCCGTAAGGAAATTTCGCCGTATGCACCGACCATCAACACCATTACAATTAATCCGGATAAAATCCGTGATGTCATCGGCCCCGGTGGTAAAACGATTCGCTCGATTCAAAATGAAACCCATACGAGCATTATGATCGAAGATGACGGAATGGTCAAAATTGCCGCTTTCTCCAAAGAAGAAGCAGAAGCGGCCACTGAAATGATCAATGAAATCACCAGGGAACCTGAAGTCGGCGGTATCTATGAAGGGAAGGTGATCAAAATTACGGACTTTGGTGCCTTTGTCCAAATCTTGCCGGGCACCGAAGGGCTGGTTCATATCTCCCAGCTAGCCAATCGCCGAATTACAAAAGTATCAGACGTTGTTAAGGAAGGCGAAAAAATCAAAGTCAAAGTCTTAGAAATCGGTCGCGACGGAAAAATCCGACTGAGCCACAAGGCACTCTTGGAAGAGGGACATGGACACGCCAGCAGATAAGACGGTTCTGGATAATGGAATCCGTATTTTAACCAAAAAAATGCCCCATACTCGATCTGTTTCAATGGGGGTGTGGGTATGTGTCGGTGCGCGTGATGAAAACATGGATGAAAGCGGGCTTTCCCATTTTATCGAGCATATGATATTTAAAGGAACCCGCAAACGCAATGCGTTTCAAATTGCCAAGGAATTTGATGCCATCGGCGGACATACCAACGCTTTTACGACCATGGAAAATACCTGCTACCATGCCAAGGTCATGGATAACCATACCGCAACCATGGTTGATATTCTTTCCGATATTTTTTTAAATTCTGTGTTTGATCCTCGGGAAATAGAAAGAGAACGGCCGGTTATTTTGCAGGAAATCGGGATGGTCGAGGATAGTCCGGATGAATATGTCCATGTGCTTTCGGGTCGCAATCTTTGGGGCGACAATCCTTTAGGACGCTCGATCCTCGGCAGACCTGAAAATATTGTTCGTTTTGACACCGAAATCATTAAACAATTTTTCCATCGCTTATATCAGCCCGATCGTATCGTGATCTCCGTTGCCGGAAACATCGACCATGATTCCTTTATTGATCGTGTCGGACCGGCCTTTGAATCCATCCGTCCGGGTGACGGATTTCCCGACCGTATAACCCCCGAGGGTCGGTCTCTGGTTGACGTAAACTACCGCAAACTAGAACAGGTTCACATCTGCCTGAGCACCAGGGGACTGTCCATCAGCGATCAACGGCGCTATACCTTTTCGCTGCTAAATACGATTTTGGGAGGCAATATGAGCTCGCGGCTATTTCAGGAGATTCGGGAAAAACGGGGGCTTGCTTATGCGGTATATTCCTTTATATCCGCGCATGTGGATACCGGGATGTTCGGCGTCTATTTAGGCGTCGACCCCAAAAGGGCTGGTGAAACAATTGAACTGGTTTTAAACGAAATCCACAAATTAAAAAACAAAAAAGTGGATTCATCCGAACTCAAAGGCGCTAAAGAATACACCAAAGGGAGTCTCCTACTGTCATCGGAGAGCACCGACAATCAGATGGTCCGAACGGCGCAAAATGAAATTCATTTTGGACACGATATTTCGTTGCAACATGTTTTGGAGAAAGTCGAATCCGTGACCCGAGATCAAATCCTCGAGCTGGCCAAATATCTTTTCCAGAGTGATCAAATGGTTTTAACCATTCTGGGTCCGGTTAACGAAAAGAAAGTCTTCGAAGATATCCTGTATCATTAGGGTGTTATGACGTTTTTCTGCTGACAATCGATTTTTAGCACAGATACTCGCTTTATATGCATATGCATATGTGGAATTGGTGTCTTCAATCGCAATGTTGATGAACACCATCGATCTCAAGGCGATATGCGCTTGACTTCTGATCTTGTTATTAAAATTGTGCGGCTCAGGCCGGATGCGGATTCTGATATTCCCTTACCGCGTTACATGACACCCCAGTCTGCCGGAATGGATATCTGTGCCGCCTTAGAAAAGGACATTGTCCTTGAAAAAGGTGCATTTACCCGAATACCCACCGGTTTTGCTATCGCCCTTCCTCGCGGGTTTGAGGCCCAAATCCGCCCCCGCAGCGGCCTGGCTGCAAAGCACGGAATCGGCCTCATCAACTCGCCCGGCACCATCGATGCGGATTATCGCGGTGAGATAATGATTGCGGTAATCAACCTGTCAAACACGCCGTATACGTTTCGGCGGGGTGACAGAATTGCCCAAATGCTCATCAAAAAAGTGTATCATGCCAGGTTGGATGTTGTCGAACACCTTGACGAAACCCGGCGCAATACCGGCGGATTCGGGCACACGGGTAAATAAGCTCGTAGCTCAAAGTCAAATAGGATACTATCCTTACAAAGCATCAGCTATCAACGATGAGCTATTAGCTTACTAGCGCCAGTTCGTATAAATACTTTTTATGAACTTGATATTGGATAACCCCAAACAATGCCCTGATTACAACCTGGCTGTTTGTATACTGGCCAGCGGCAGCAAAGGGAATGCCATATATGTTTCAGATGGCGATACCGCCATTCTTGTCGATGCCGGCCTTTCCGGCGTTGCGATCGAGCGTCGTTTAAGATCGCGGGCGCTGAGCCCCAAAAGCCTTGATGGCATTGTGGTGTCCCACGAACATACTGACCATATTCAGGCGGCAGGGGTGTTGTCGCGTCGCTATAAGCTTCCGGTGTATATCAGCCGCAAGACAAAAAACGTCGCCTCTCAATTGGGAAACGTTCATGAACTGAAAACTTTCGCGTGCGGATCGACGTTTCAGATTAACAAACTGACGCTCCACCCGTTTGCCGTATCCCATGATGCCGAAGATCCCGTAGGGTTTACCATCGCACAAAACGGCACAACTATTGGTATTGCAACCGATCTTGGCATCGCTACCTCAATGGTGAAAGAACATTTAAAAGGCTGCTCATTGCTGATCCTTGAATCCAACCACGATAGCACCATGCTGGTAAACGGTCCCTACCCTTGGCCGATAAAACAACGCATCAAAAGCCGAACAGGACACCTTTCGAATGTCGAATCCAAAAATCTTCTCAAACAATTGCTCCACAATCGACTCCAATACGTGATATTGGCCCATTTAAGCGAAATCAACAATACCCCGCAAAAAGCCTTAAGTGAAGTTGCCAAGGCGCTAAATCAGTGCGAGGCGCGCTTAACTGTTGCTGAACAAAATGCCTGCGGTCCAATATTATATCTGAAGTAAAGATGCGGCCTTAGAATGGCCGTTCCAATTCTTACTCTATCGGTCGCCAGACCGTCCTGGCGCGCACCAGCTGCTGGCCGTCTTCTTTCCGATACAGGCTGTGGTTAAAGATCCGTTGATGCGCATCATGGGGCTGGCATTTTGCAATAATACGGTTGTGGATAAAGGATTCTGCCAGAAAGTTTATTTCAAATTCCGACAATATGAGATTATTTTGCGTAAGAAAAGGCAGGCTTTCGAGGACCCATTCAACATAGCTGGCATTGTTGACATGCTGGTTGATATCTAAATCCCGATAGCGAACCTGAAAATGGCGTTCAGACGCGTGGGTTTCACATGACGAAAGCTTGTCAAGCTTATCCGCTAAAATATGATCCCCCTCAATCGGTCGGAGTCTGTCCACAAACGAGGAAATCCTGACGGGTCGTCGTTTGTGGGTGTCAATCACAAGCCAGGCAGACAGTGCAGCGCCAACAAGATTATCGTTTTGATCTATCATCTGAAAATCGCGCAGAGCAAACAACCTTTGTGTTCCCGACGGCCACGTGCGAACCGTTAGTTGATCCCTCCAGCCCGGGTACGAATTCATTTTTATTTTTAGACGAGACAGTAGCCAGGTATAATTTTCGGAAAGCAGTTGTTGGATCGACACGCCGAGCGCATCGGCATGCCTGCTGGCCGCTTCCTGCATGAAATTGAAAATGGATCCGATCGAAAGTCGCCCGCGACAATCAACCTCATAGGACCGGATCCTGAAATTTTGCTTCCAGATATTGGGTTTCATATAACATTCGCCTGTGCTGTCCGTTTTTATTTTCTTATTGCGAAAATACTCCCGGGATGCCCGTTACATTTACCATTTTTTGCGGGACACCCGTCCTGATAAGTAAGGCTCAGTATATAACCGCCAAAAGGCGTCGTGTCAATTGCGCGATTACCCGCTAACCCGAATATTTGATTGACAATTCAAAAATGGTGACTACTTTAGTTGTCCCTGTTCACAGCTAGTAAAATCGAAATCATACCCATTGCAAATCAGTTTATATTTATTTTGGAGGTAAAATCGTGGCGATTCATCAGATGGCAATAAAATTTTTTGATGAGGGTGCAGCCGCATATGTAAAAAATGAGCTTAAAAAAAGCATCCAACTGTTCTCTGACGCTCTCAAATATGATTCGAATTTCGAGTTGGGCTATGTCAGCCGTGGCGCCGCCTATTTAAAATTGGGTAAGTTCAAAAAAGCCATGGCAGATTTTAACCGTGTGATTAAAATGAATCCGAATTCTGCGCGTGCCTACCATTTGCGCGGTTTGGCGTTTGAAAAGCGAGGCGAGATCGCAAAGGCTTACCGGGATTTTGACCGTGCCCTAGAGAGCGACCCGGACTACGCAGCAGCTTACCACAGCCGCGATTTGCTGCTCTCAAAAGGCGGGCAAACGGATTTCTCGCTTGAAGAACTCGATATTATCAATCATTTAATGGCCATGCGCGTGTCTCGGTTTGATGATACAGAAGAATCCGGTGATCTTGCCGCATAAGCCCAGGCGAATCCGGGTTAGGTAGGTGCAATGCCTTCGGCGCTGATCCCCCTGATATAGTAGTGGGCATCATTTAAAAAACTTAAGAAGATCACGATAAAAGCAATGGCGGCCTGAAGCATCAGGGGTTTGTTTTGATATAATATATCGAGCTTTTGATGAAGCGTCTTTTTGGAAGTGTGTGCAAAATAGGTCGAAAACAATCCGTCGAGCAATTGGTTGCCGTCGGGTTTGGTCACTAGGTCGCTTCTTCCGCTGAAGCAATACTGCATCGCTTTGAGCACCAGATTCCGTTGCGCTGCCAGATCCTTGAGGTGATAGCCCATTAAATGAATCAGCGTTCGTTGAGCCTCTTTCAAACTGGCATCACATACGGCATTGAAAAGTATTCGTAAGGTCCGATTTACCATGCCAGCTGTATTTTGCCGGATCAATGACAGCAAAACGGCGTTTTTAAAAAGCTGGTATAACCGCCGGGCGCCATTGAGCACGGGTGACGGCGGGTGATCATCATCCGGGATATACCCTCTGTAATTGTTGACAAACATGAGCTGGAAGATGTTCTGGAAAAAATCAATTCCCAGCAGAGGATCTTGCAGTTCGATGCGCATATCCAGCGTATTATCCAATCGATCGGCTAACTTCACCTGCACGACTTCGGGTCTGCCGCGGGTGCTGTCCAGCAGTCGACCGACATAATGATAATAGGTCTCCGTTTCGAGTCTGGTCAAACATACCAGATCCTCCACCAACTGACCTTCATCCTCAGGCATCATACGGTCCAAAAGGCTGTCCAAGTGCCCTTCCATTTCTTTCCATCGGCTTATTTTAAAATCCACCGGATTGATATCTTCAAGGATATCATGAAATAGCGTGCTCATTAAGACAACCAGGTTTAATTTGTCAACGCTGCGGACCAGCAAAGCAGTGGCACGCAAAGGGTGTAAAACCGCCGAAGGACCTAAACGTCTTCGTTTCTGGCTATAAGCCTGAAACAGATAGCCGAGCGCCTCCATGACAATCCCTTTTTTCTCGCGGTCTCTGGCGGTATCTTCATCTAAACTTTTCCCGCCGATAATGTACATCATCACGTTGTAGCGATTCAACGAAGCGGCGCTTAGATTATAATTCAACACGGATGACAGTTTTAAGAACTCAGTAAGATCAAATAAGGGCATGTACACACCAAGTTAAAGTAATTTGAACGGCAGAAAATCCTTTCTTAAACTTCTCAGCTTGGGCTCTCTGGATAACCGGATAATTGAATTTTACGAATTATTATTAAACAGCTAACTTTTAAAATCAAGACAGCATTTCATCTTCGGTTGAAACACTTGACTAGGACTGCGCTTTTGGCCGGTTGCCGAGCCACCTTATTACAGCGAACAAAAAATACTTCACGAAGCCTGCATAACATGTTACGAAAAAACAGCTATAAGTTCTGTTAATCCTGTCCAACGCTAAAAATGAAGGGGTAGACATATGAACGAAAAATCCCGTGAAATTCTAGATGTATTCAAACAGATAAGTTCCATTCCGCGATGCTCCAAAAGGGAAGCACACATCTCACAATGGCTTAAGCAGTGGGCCGGCGCAAAAGGCTTTGCAGTTCAAAATGATCCGGCCGGCAATGTGAAGATCAACGTTGCGGCCGGCAGCGGTTACGAAAACGCACCGGGTATTGTTTTTCAGGGGCACCTGGACATGGTCTGTGAAAAAACGCCGAATTCGAATCATGATTTTTCAAAAGATCCGATTCAATTGATCTATGACGGGGAATGGTTGCGCGCAGACAACACCTCACTAGGGGCCGACAACGGAATTGCCGTGGCCATGGGTGTGGTATTGGCCAACGACAGCAGTTTGGGGCATCCGGCCTTGGAACTGCTGTTCACGGTTGATGAAGAAACCGGATTAAACGGCGCCAAAATGCTTGAACCCGGATTCGTCAACGGGAAGATCCTGCTCAACCTGGATTCTGAAACCGAAGGAGTTTTCACCGTGGGATGCGCCGGCGCCAGAGATACCCATGTGCATGCCGATCTTGGATTTGCAAAATTGTCCGATGACAACGAATTGTTCAAACTCAGGGTACAGGG
>Ga0209536_100001602_pt1 | contig 37184 bp, 29 predicted proteins | sample DeeMarSeWOR28_12_FD_187461 | JGI IMG/M metagenome (GOLD analysis project Ga0209536, IMG submission 187461) | Marine sediment microbial communities from White Oak River estuary, North Carolina - WOR-2-8_12 (SPAdes) (version 2) | ecosystem: Environmental > Aquatic > Marine > Intertidal zone >... | reverse complement strand
GGTATAAATAAATATTATTTTGGACCGAACAGGCTGAATATGCTCAAAAAAGTCGCCCCAGGGTTTAAGGAAAACCTGTACCTGGGTTGGCCGGTTGTAAAGTGGATCAACGAATACGTGATCATCACCATATTTACCTTCCTGGAAAAATACATCGGAAGTTATGGCATAATCATCGTAATTCTGGTATTCATCATCAAATTGATCCTTTCTCCATTGACATATAAGTCACACATACAAATGGCGAAAACAAAAGCACTAAAGCCAGAGCTCGATGAATTGAAGGCAAAATACGGGGATGATATGCAGAAGATGCAGAGTGAACAAATGAAGCTATACCAGCAGGTTGGCGTCAATCCGTTAAGTGGTTGTATTCCCATGTTGCTCCAGATGCCAATTTTATTTGCCATGTTCCAGTTCATACCACATGCTATTGAATTGAGACATCAATCCTTTTTATGGGCGACCGACCTTTCCACCTACGATTCAATCATTTCCTGGAATTTCGACATTCCGTTAATCAGTAGTTTCTATGGAAACCATGTGAGTTTGTTCACCCTGCTCATGACTATATCGACCATCCTGTATACCTGGATCAATAGCCAGTCAACTGCACAAATGCAGGGACCAATGAAATCCATGCAGTATTTTATGCCGATCATATTCATGTTTGTATTGAATAAATTCCCGGCCGGATTGACATTTTATTACTTTGTCTCCAATCTGGTTTCGTTCGGCCAAATTGCTTTAATCAGAAGATTTGTCGATGACACAAAAATCCGGGCTATTCTTGAGGAAAATAAAAAGAAAAACGTAAACAAGAAAAAGTCGAAATTCCAGGCGCGACTTGAAGATGCCATGAAAGCTTCTGAAGAAGCTAAAAAGAAAAAAGTGAGGAGGTAAGAAATCCCTGAAATTACAAGTACAATTTTTCGAACAAAGTCACCAATATGGGCCATTGGTGATTTTTCCTATCCGGAATAATAATACAAATCGAAATTTTGCATTAATCATAATGTACAATTTGTAAAAACATTATATGGCTATATTATAAATTAAACTTTTATCTTTGCGATGCATTCGTCGTTATCGATTGACTAAAAAGTAAATTAAAGCAACGTATCTTATTAAATATAATTAACCGGCGATTTATTGATCCGTGATTTTTAAGGTATAAAAACGCTTAAACTTTTCTTAATTAAATTGAATTGAACTTCTAGAAATGGGTAAAATCATTGCAGTTGCCAATCAGAAAGGTGGAGTTGGCAAAACAACAACAGCAATAAATTTATGTGCAAGCTTGGCAGCTTTGGAGTATAAAACGCTGGTTGTCGATGCTGATCCGCAGGCAAATACTACCTCTGGAGTGGGACATAGCCCGAAGGAAGTCCGAAACAGCATTTATGAATGTATGGTTGATAATGTGGAAGCAAAAGATTGTATTCTCGATACCGATATTAACTATTTATACCTGTTACCCTCCCATATTGATCTGGTAGGAGCTGAAATTGAAATGGTAAATATTGAAAACCGGGAGATGAAAATGCGCAAGGCACTGGAACCTATAAAAGGTGACTATGATTTCATCATCATCGATTGTTCGCCATCCCTTGGTTTGATCACGATCAATGCCCTGACTGCTGCAGATTCTGTGGTGATTCCCGTTCAATGTGAATATTTTGCCCTCGAAGGACTTGGGAAATTATTGAATACGATTAAAATTATTCAATCCAGATTGAACACCAATCTGGAAATAGAAGGCATTTTGCTTACCATGTACGATGTGAGATTGAGATTATCTAACCAGGTGGTAGATGAAGTAAAAACCCATTTTAAAAATCTGGTTTTTGATACCCTGGTACCAAGAAATATAAAATTAAGTGAATCCCCGAGTTTTGGAGTTCCTGCAATTGCTCATGATGCCGATAGCAAAGGAGCCATAAGCTATCTGAATCTTGCCAAAGAAATATTGACCAATAATAAAATCGAGAATTAATAATTATGGCTGACAAGACCCCAAAAAGGAAAAATGCATTAGGCCGCGGACTTAGCGCCCTTTTGGATGATGCTCCTTCTTCAGCACCCGTACAAAAACTTTCTACTGATGTCAAAGCAGTAAATACGATCAATGAAATCGATTTGCTGGATATTGAAGTCAATCCATTTCAACCGCGAACACAATTTGATGAAGAAGCGCTCGCTGAATTAGCTGAGTCTATTAAGGTGCAGGGGATCATTCAGCCTATTACCGTACGAAAATTAACGGAAAGAAAATTCCAGCTTATTTCCGGAGAGCGCAGATATCATGCCGCAAAAATTGCAGGTCTTTTGCGCATCCCGGCGTATATAAGAACAGCCAATGACCAGCAAATGCTGGAATTGGCTCTGATTGAAAACATTCAGCGCGAAAACCTGAATGCCATAGAAATTGCACTGAGCTATCAACGGCTGCTTTCAGAATGTAATTTGAGGCAGGAAGATCTCGGAGATCGGGTGGGAAAAAAGCGATCCACCGTCACCAATTATCTTCGGCTCCTCAAACTGCCACCCGATGTTCAGGCCGCTATACGAGATGGAAAAATTGGTATGGGACATGCCAGGGCCCTGGTAAATATTGAAAATATTGACAGTCTGCTCGACATTTTCAAACGCATTGTCAAAGATGATCTTTCTGTGAGAAAAGTAGAGGAGTTGGTTCAAAAGTTAAAATCCGCGGATGGCTCTTCCAGGGTAAAAGAAAAAACCGAAAATAACTCACTCAATTTTGAACTGAAACAGGTCCAGGATAAGCTTTCATCACATTTCGGCAGTAGGGTGTTAATTCACAACGATCAAAACAATAGAGGAATCATAAAAATTCCCTACCTCTCGCATGAAGATTTAAACAGAATTCTTGAAATTCTTGATTTATAGTGCCCATGGGCTTTAAATTCTTTCTCACTTTTCCGGTTTTTTTATTTTTTATTCCCTTAGTGATCATTGCCCAGGAAATATCGGATACTACCAGTACCTCCGTTGATAAACAAGACCCCCTGGTATTAGCCTCTGATGAAGTAATCGAAATTGAAACTGATACGCTGGAAAACAGGCCAAGTACCGCGGCATTGTATTCCGCTGCACTGCCAGGCCTCGGCCAGGCATATAACAGAAAATACTGGAAAATTCCCATACTTTATGGTGGAGGAATGGTCGTCGCATATTTTATTAATTATAACCAGCAATTGTTAAAGCAGTATCGGGATGGCCTTATAGCACTTATTGACCAGGATGACCGCACACAACCTTTTGATCCAAGATTAGATGAAAAGGATTATCAGCGAGCTGTAGATTACTGGAGAAGAAACAGGGACCTGTTGATGATCGGAGGAGTGTTGCTTTATATCATCAACATTGTAGATGCGCATGTAGATGCGCATCTTGAATTGTTTACAGTGGATGATGATATCAGTCTCAATTTGGAACCGAGTTTTAACCAGACGGTCATGCAAACGAATTTAATTGGACTTTCATTAAAATTAAGATTTAACTAATGAGAATACTTATCCTAGGTTATGGGAAGATGGGGAAAGCGATAGAAGAAATTGCTGAAGAACGGGGCCATATCATTGAACATAAAATAAATATCAACAATACCCAGGCCTTAAAATTTATCGATAGCAAAGATATTGATGTTGCGATCGAATTTAGCCAGCCTGATGCTGCTTATAATAATATCAAATACTGCATTGACCATAATATCCCGGTAGTTAGCGGAACGACAGGCTGGTTGAATAGAAAACCGGAAATAGATGAACTTTGCATTGAAAAGAACGGATCATTTTTCTATGCCTCAAATTTTAGCCTGGGAGTAAATTTGTTTTTCAAGCTCAATGAGCTACTGGCACAAATGATGGAACAACACCCTAGTTATAAAACGGAACTTATCGAAATACATCATACCGAAAAACTCGATGCCCCAAGCGGAACTGCAATTAGCCTTGCTGAAGGAATCATCAAAAACCTTTCCGTGAAGACAAAATGGATAAACGAACCCTCTGACAAAGAAAACGTGGTTCCTATCATATCGAAGCGGGAACCCAACGTACCGGGGACACACATTATAAAATACTTCTCCGATGTAGATGAAATTGAGATAAAACACAAGGCAAAAAGCAGGACCGGATTTGCTCTTGGCGCTGTACTTGTGGCCGAGTGGATCCTGGACAAAAAAGGTGTGTTATCCATGAAGGACTTCATGAAATTTTAGAAATATTATAATCCTTTAAGTTATTCGACTAAATTTGTGCGCTTTAAAATCGTAATGGAAATATGAAATTTGATTTTTTTAAGAAAAAGACTGAGGAACAGGAAGAAAAGAAACAAAAATCGGTAGCCAGGGAATGGACCGATGCCATTATTTTTGCGGTCATTGCCGCTACAATAATTCGCTGGTTATTTTTAGAAGCCTTTACCATTCCTACACCATCGATGGAGAAATCACTTTTAGTAGGTGATTTTCTTTTCGTGAGTAAAATTCATTATGGCCCTAGAACGCCAAAAACTCCACTTCAGGTCCCTTTGACACATCAAAAAATCTGGTGGACGAATATCCCTTCATATGTCGATTGGATCCAACTTCCACAATACCGGTTACCCGGATTCACCTCAATCAAGCAAAATGACGTGGTTGTCTTTAACTATCCACCGGAACTTGAGTATCCTGTCGATCTCAAAACAAACTATATTAAACGGTGTGTAGGATTACCAGGAGATTCGCTAAAGGTGGTAGATACACAGGTATATATCAATGGAAACGCACTGGAAAATCCGGAGAAAATGGAATTCAGGCATAATATCATCACGAATCAGGAAATCAAGGACAGGGTCTTTAAAAATTATGACATTACAGACTATGAACGTACCAACTATGGATATATAGTGCAAACTACACCAACTACGGCAAAGGAATTTGCAAAGTTACCATTTGTTGAAAGTGTGGAAATCCTAAAGATGAGTCCGGATCAGATAAATCCCAGGGTTTATCCTAAAAACACCCAGTTGTTCGATTGGAATGAGGATTACTTTGGACCAATTTGGATTCCGACTGAAGGAACTACCATTGAATTGAATGAGATGAATCTTGCGCTGTATCGGGATGTCATACAAAACTATGAGCATAATGATGAAGTGCGGATAGAAAATGGCTTAGTTTATATTGATGGTGAGGAAGTTACATCATATACTTTTAAACAGGATTACTATTTCATGATGGGAGACAATCGCCATAATTCAGAAGATTCCCGATTCTGGGGATTTGTCCCGAAAGATCATGTGGTAGGCAAAGCATTTTTTATCTGGCTCTCCCTGGATAAATATGAATCCTTTTTGCATAAAATCCGCTGGAAAAGGATTTTTAATTTGATACACTAGGATTAAGTGAAACTGCAAAATTGCATGTGTTGATTTTACAATCAACATTTTTATCAGCATGAAGGAAGTGTAATTCTTGTTTTTTATTTCCTATATAAACCCTCAGGGGCCATTAATTTCTGGTTATTTCATTCTCATATGAATTTAAAAGCATTAAATTTGCCCCTTGAAATCAGGCAGGTCAAACTGGAATTAGCATGGGAAAAGTAAGCGTTTTAGACCCGATAGAAGCCGCAATTGATGACATCAGGAAGGGGAGGATCATCATTGTCGTCGACGATGAGGACCGGGAAAATGAAGGTGATTTTATTTGTGCTGCTGAATCTGTAACACCGGAAATCATCAACTTCATGGCCACATACGGAAAGGGGCTGATCTGTGCATCAATTATAGAAGATCGATGCGAGGAACTGGGTCTTGAACTTATGGTGGGTAAAAATACAGCCACTTTTGAAACTCCCTTTACAATTTCAGTGGATCTAAAGGGTCATGGTTGTACAACAGGCATTTCCGCTGAAGATCGATCCAAAACCATACGCGCTTTGGTAGATCCCAAAACTAATCCAGAGGACCTTGGCAAACCCGGGCATGTCTTCCCACTAAAAGCAAAGGCTGGTGGTGTATTGAGGCGGGCCGGACATACGGAAGCTGCAATCGATTTTGCCAGACTTGCAGGTTTCTATCCTGGAGGCGTGCTCGTAGAAATTATGAATGAGGACGGCAGTATGGCGCGGTTACCGGATCTGAGAAAAGTTGCTGACAAATATGATATGAAGCTGGTCTCTATCAAAGATCTGATCGCCTATCGCCTCGAAAAAGAGTCACTGATCGAAAAAGTGACCGATGTGAACATGCCCACAAATTATGGAGATTTCAAGCTTGCGGCCTACAAGCAGACCAGTACCGGAGATGTCCATATGGCCTTGATCAAAGGCGAGTGGGAGCCTAACGAACCTATTCTCGTACGCGTTCACTCGTCATGTGCAACCGGTGATATATTTGGCTCTTACAGGTGTGATTGTGGCCCGCAGCTTCATGCAGCCATGATGAAGGTGGAAAAAGCTGGGAAAGGTGTGGTGTTGTACATGAACCAGGAAGGTAGAGGTATCGGCCTTTTAAATAAGTTAAGGGCCTATAAGTTACAGGAAGATGGCTATGATACAGTTGAAGCAAATCACAGGTTGGGATTTAAAATGGATAACCGGGATTATGGTATCGGCGCGCAGATACTGCGAGATCTGGGCGTGCGAAAAATTAAACTGATCTCAAATAATCCCAAGAAAAGGACCGGATTGATCGGATACGGTCTGGAAATAGTAGAAAGTGTGCCAATTGAAATTACACCAAACGAGCATAATATTCGTTATTTAACTACGAAAAGAGATAAGATGGGTCATGATATTTTGAAACATCACTGATGAAATTCAAGCATTATGCGAAAAAGTTTAATTATATTTTTTCTACTTCAACTTGGTTTCCTTGGATATTCACAGGATTTCCCTTCAGAATTATGGCATAGCGGGAAACTAATACTTTTGTCAGAAGATACCATCGTTGGAAAGCTCAAGTATGATCTGCAGAATAACCTGGTACAGCTCAACGTCAAAAATGTATTACAAACCTATAGTGCCAGAAAGATCCTTTATTTCGAGATATTTGATGAAACGATAGACAGTTATCGTCATTTTTATGCCTTGCCTTACAGCGTTCAGCGAGATTATGAGGTGCCGCTGATATTTGAAGTGTTATATGAAGGTCAGCTTTCCTTATTGTGCAGGGAAGAAGTAGTAACAGAATCCACACCTTCCTATAATGCATATCCCTATTCCTATTACGGAGGTAATCCCTATTATAATCAGTCAAGGGCACGATTGGAGTACAAATATTATTTCCTGGATGCAAAGGGAGGAATTCAAAACTATAACAAGAAAAAAAATGAACTTTTAACTTTTTTTAAAAAAAATCAGCAGCAGGTAAAGCAATACATCAAAAAAAATCATTTGAAGCATGACCTCATGAGGGACCTGGTTCGTATTACGGCATATTATAATGCACTTCTCGACAGTTAAACTTTTTTATATTTTATGTCAAAACCGCTAATCCTGATTTCCAATGATGATGGAATAAATGCAGACGGACTTCATCTGCTTGTTGAATTAATGAAACAGTTGGGAGAGGTAGTGGTGGTTGCCCCTGATAGTCCACAATCGGGAATGGGCCATGCCATTACTATTGGCAATACGCTGAGATTAAGCGAAACACATATATTCAAAGATGTAAAAGCCTATCAATGCTCCGGTACCCCGGCAGATTGTGTGAAGATTGCCAAAGGTTTTGCCCTGAAAGATAGGCGGCCAGATTTGGTGGTAAGCGGGATTAATCACGGGAGCAATACGTCGATAAGTGTCATCTATAGCGGAACAATGTCTGCGGCACTGGAAGGGGCCATTGAGGATATTCCATCCATTGGATTTTCAGTGTGCGATTACTCATTGGAAGCCGATTTTTCTCACATCAAGGCACATGTGCTTAAAATTGCCGCACAGGTATTGAAAACCGGATTGCCGAAAGGTGTGGCATTAAATGTAAATTTTCCTGCCAAACAAAATGACCCGATAAAAGGGATCAAAATATGCCGGCAGACCAGAGCGAAATGGCAGGAGGAATTTGATCGTCGCATTGATCCTGCGGGTAGGCAATATTTTTGGTTATCCGGAAGCTTTGTTAACCAGGACAAAGGGGAAGATATAGATGAATGGGCAATAGCACATAATTACACCTCAGTCGTACCCGTATCTTTTGATTTAACCGCACATCATGCCATCGCTATACTGAATAAAGAATGGGAAATCTAACTTCCAAAACGATATTTTATATAAAAGTTTACCGCAGGTACTGATTTATCAAAGGTTCTGCCATATCCCGGAATTGAATAAATTCTTGGCTCTTCCCGGTTTTCAAAATCCATGAGTATCCTCAACCGGAATTTCCAACCCAGCAATAATTTACTTGTAGGATCTTCCGGATTTTTCTTGCCTAATTTCAGGTATGTTTCAGTACCAAGGATGATTTCCCCCCACGAGGCTGTGATATCCGTTGAACCAAATCCTTCTTCGTAATCTTCCCAATATTCGCTGTCAATTAAAAATACACCTTCGTCTTCAAACATACTCATCCCATACCTTACTCCCCCATAGTAAAAACTTTTAGGATTATACGAAGTATAATAATCCAATCCGATTCTGGCATAGGAACCTGTCACGGTATAATAGACAGCATTATCATATGCTTTTAGCGGATTAAGTTCATCGTAACCAACTTCTCCAGCTAATACGACGCGTTCAAAAAATCGAACATTTATCCCCGCTTCATATTTGGATTCAAATTGGGTCCATAGCGTCATGAGTTTGCCATAATCAATCGCCAATTCCAATCCCGAAATAAACTTTTTTTTCGCCAGGCTATCAATGCCTGTAGCGGATTTTACTTCACCTTCCTGGATCAACACAGAGGTAGAATCCGAAGAATCCAACAGTAACGAGTCTGCAACAGGATTTTCAATCTGAGCAATAACCGAAATGGAAATCAACCAAAAAACGCCGGCAAATAAGGTAGATCTAAAAATATACAAATATTGTGGTAATATCATTGCTGCAATTGCTGGAATAGCACGTTACACGTACACTATCAAAGGTACTCATTTCCTGAATTACTCCAATTCCATAGAGCTTCATTCTCACGCCATCAAGTGATTGGGTGATCTCACGCTCATAGTATATCTGCAATGTATCTACAACGTCATGATGGGTGAAAAAAAAGGTCGATGTATCGTGTCGCATATCAACTGGTATAGCAAAATCGCGAATTATCGTATCCTGAAATTGTTCCAGGTTTTGAGCACCAACTGCATTTATTAAATTTAATTTGGCTTTCCCGGAACGAAATAAAGAACTGGTTTCACTAAACTTACTACTATCACTCCGCAAGGATGATAATTCTGCCAACAGTTGATTACGCTCTTCATCTGTCAAATCTCCGGCCAGAGAGTCGGTGTAAAGTGAAATTTTATTATTGACAGAAGACAATAGACTATCCGTTCGGAGTCTTGTTCCGGTCGCTTCAAACCTGATTTTTATTTTTGGATTCAGGTTACATCCCACACAATCCTCCTCCTTCTCGCACGCAAAAAGTGTAATCGCTAATAGAAGAATTATGATTCCTGCTATGTTTCTCATATTCCATCCAAAAATACGATCAGCGATGTTATTTGAAAAGAAATTACTGATTTTAGGTGAGACTAGTAAATTCTTTTTAGATATAATTTAACCGCAAGACCGTAAATGATACTTGATTTAATACGGATCCACATCAAAGACAACGATTGCCTGTCGATAATCTTTTTCCATTTTCATAGAATTTACCGTATCAATCAGGTTACTTTTAAGTCTGGACAGGTCCACATTTTCCCTTGGAATTTTAATGATTATCTCCATAAGATAGAAGTTCCTGATTTTTGAAACCATTGGCTCATGCGGTCCAAGAACCATATTTTTATTGAATTGTTCCTTTATTCGATTAGCCAATGCCTGGGAAACTATCTGTATCGATGTTTTGTCTTTATGTTTTAAGGTGATACGGATTAACCTGTAAAACGGTGGATATTTAAATTTATGCCTATCCTCGATTTCATGTGTATAAAACTCAAGAAAATTTTGCCTGGAAATATAATACAAAATTGGCTGTTTAACATTGGCTGTTTGAATGACCACCTCTCCTGGTTTTTCTGTTCTGCCAGATCGTCCGCTCACCTGGACTGATAGTTGATATGTACGCTCAACTGAACGAAAGTCAGGGAAATGAAGCATCCTGTCCACATCAAAAATGCCAACCAGGGTGACATGATCAAAATCCAACCCCTTACTTACTATTTGTGTACCTACCAAGATATCAATATCCCCCTGCTCAAAATCGTTTATGATTTTCTGATAACTATATTTTCTTCTGGTGGTATCCAGATCCATACGCTGAATGCGTGCCTCCGGAAAAAGTAATTTCAGATCTTCTTCCAGTTTTTCCGTACCAAAACCCATGGTTTTCAGCTTTGTTGATCCACACGCCGGACATGTTACGGGCAAGCGTTCATGATGGCCGCAGTAATGACATCTTAGTTGATTGAAGTACATATGAAAGGTCAGGCTCACGGCACAGTTTGTGCATTTCGGAATCCAGCTGCAGGATTCACAGGTAATGTATGGTGAATAGCCTCGCCGATTCTGGAAAACTATAACCTGTTCATTTCTGGAAAGTGATTGAGCAATTCTGTCTGCCAAAACAGATGTAAAATCACCCTTGATCGTTTTCTGTTTTCTTTCTTTGGCAAGATCAGCAAATATGATTTTTGGAAGCTTTGCCTCACCATAACGCTCATTTAACACAACATAACCATATTTGCCCTCCCGGCTCAGGTAAAAAGATTCAAAAGAGGGAGTTGCTGTTCCCATCAATACTTTTGCTGCATGAATTCTGGCGAGGACCTGAGCTGCATCACGCGCATGATATCTCGGCGCTGGTTCATATTGTTTATATGAAAACTCATGTTCTTCATCAACAATTATCAACCCCAGATTTTCAAATGGTAGGAAAATCGCAGACCGTACGCCTACGATCACTGAAAACTTTCCAGAAATCAGCCCTTTCCATACTTCCACACGCTCGTTGTCCGAATATTTGGAATGATACACCCCCATGCGATCCCCAAACACTTTCTGAAGTCTGGAAACAATCTGGGTTGTAAGCGCAATTTCCGGGAGAAGATAGAGTACCTGCTCCCCCTGCTCCAACACATCATGGATCAAATCCATGTAAATCTCTGTCTTGCCACTTCCGGTGATGCCATGAAGCAAAACTGTTTGTTTTTCCTCCAGCTGCCTATGTATTTCTGCTTTGGTCCTGAGCTGGCTTTCGGTCAATTCAATTGAATATTTACCACCATTAGTTGGTAGCTTGAACCGTGGAATTATTTCCTGATAACTATTCACTACTTCATTTTTTTCTAACGTTTTAAGAGAAGACGCAGAAATACCTTTTTCCAGCAATGCTTTTTTTGCTATGCCTTTTGCATTGAGCTCCTTGTTTTTAAACACAGGTACAAGCTGGAAGTAGGCCAGCAAAACCTCCAATTGTTTTGGTTTTTTTTCAAGTTGGATCATTAATTCCTCCAGGTATCCTTCTTCCAGCCAATGCTGGGCTAACCTGATATAGGTTTCTTTTTTTGGCGTATACTTTTCTTTAACTTCCTCAAAAATCAAGATGGCCTCCTTGGCAATCAATGATTTAATAACCTTCAGGTATGATTTTATCTGAAGAATTTGAGCCGCATCGCTGTATGTGATTACCTGGTCCCGTTCCAGCACATTTAAAATTAACTGCTCTTTTTCCGAAAACTGGCTATAGAATTGATGGTATTCAAAATCAGGGTTCAGTTGAATCTTGGACTCACTACTCAACTTCAACCCAGAGGGCATACCCACATTCAGCACCTCGCCTATAGTGCACATGTAATATCCGGCTATCCATTCATAAAGCGCTAGCTGCTTTGCATTCATAATTGGTTCTCCATCCAATAATTCGATGATGTATTTGGCCTGGTATACCACCGGAGGATTTTCGTGAAGTCGTGCTACAACTCCAGTAATAATTTTCTTCTTGCCAAACTGAACAATTACACGATAACCAATTCCTATGCTATCATTTAATTCAAAAGGGACACGATACGTGAACAGTTTTGTAATGGGTACCGGCAGCAAGACATCTGCAAAACGAGTGATCCTTTCCTCATGATCAGTGGATGTATTTAATTCTAATGCTCCCAAGGACTGATTTGTTGACTTTTTACAGGTGCTAACTGTTTTGATCTAAAAATAATACATATAATCAGCTTGTTGCCTCCAGCTGTTTTAATGCGTCGTCTACAGCATGCACAGGCAATTTACAGCTTTTGTTATAACAAACATATATAGTTGTCTTCCCATCAACAGCTTGCCTGTGTTGAAGTAATGGCAGATCATTTGATTGACGATCCGCAACAATTACTTTATTTGGTAAAAATTGCTGCTGAATTGCGTGTGCATAATTACGATAATCATTACCTACGATTGCAATTTCTGCAGTAGGCTGAGTTTGAAGTGCATATAGCGTTCCCCAATTCGTAAGATATTGGGGATCAATGATCATCATGGTTGTAATCTTTGAGATCATATTCCTGTAAATTTCCATGTAGGATTCATTTTCGGTCAAATGGCCAAGTACATATAAATTGTATGCCATAGCTGAATTGGACGCGGGGATTACATTGTCGAATATTTCCTTCTTCCGGGCAATTAATTTTTCAGCATGTTGGTCTGTATAAAAGAAAAATTCTTCCGTGGCATCATAAAAATGAGCGATGGTATAATCTGTTAGTTCTATTGCCAAATTAAGCCATTTTCTCTTGAAATTAGCCTGATAAAGGGACAAATAAGCATCAATGGTAAATGCATAATCATCCAAGTAGCCCTGTATAAGATCAGCATGTTTGGAAAAACTACGTAAAAGTCTGCCACTGGTAAAAAGATTCTTTTCAATAAAATCTGCATTTTTTTCAGCAAGATTTAAAAATGACTCTTCTCCAAATGCATGGTAAGCATCAATCAATCCTTTGAGCATTAGTGCATTCCAGCTGGTTAGTATTTTATCATCAAGGCCGGGTTTTACCCGTTTTTCACGAATGGCCAATAACGTTGATTTGGCTGATTTTAGTTTGGCAAAAAATTCCTCATTTGAAAATCCATTCTCTGCAGCAAACTCTCCGGGCACTTGAGTTACATGAAGTATGTTTAATCCGCGCTCCCAATTTCCAGTGCTCTTCGTGTTATAATATGATTTTATTAACGCCGAATCATCGTTTAACACCCGATCCAATTCAGATTCATTCCATACATAATAATTACCCTCCTCTCCTTCGCTGTCTGCATCCAAAGCCGAATAAAATCCATATTCCGGGCTCATCAGTTCTCGTTTAATAAATTCAATTGATTCATAAACTACTTCCCTGAATCGTTCAGCCTTTTCCACCTGGTAGGCCATGGAATACAAACTGATCAATTGGCCATTATCGTACAACATCTTTTCAAAATGAGGGGCAAACCAGTGCTCATCCACTGAATACCTCGCAAATCCTCCGCCGATTTGATCATAAATACCGCCATTAGCCATTTTGTGAAGCGTAAGCATGATCTGATCATGTACTTCCGCATCTTTTATGATTGAATTTGAGGTAAGTAAAAACTTCCAGATGGAGGGATTTGGAAATTTTGGTGCACGTTTAAGACCTCCCTCTTTAAGATCCATATGTTTTTTCATTGAAAGGACCATCTGGTTCAGGGACTCAGGATCAGCAAAAAATTCATGATCCAGTAAACCATACTTCTCTGAATCTGAAATAGATAATGATTTAGCAAATTCATATGCTGATTCCTCCAACTGATTTCTCTGTTGGTGAAATGCCTCGATGATGTTCTTCAATACAAGGAGCCACTTTTTTGGAGGAAAATACGTGCCTCCATAAAAAGGCTTCTGATCTGGCATGGCAAATACATTTAATGGCCAACCTCCACCCAGACCCATGATCTGGATAGCTTCCATGTAGATCTGGTCTACATCCGGACGCTCCTCTCTGTCCACTTTAATGCAAACGAATCCTTCGTTCATTACCCGGGCAATTTCTTCATTCTCAAAGGATTCATGTTCCATCACATGGCACCAGTGACAAGCCGAATAACCAATGGAAATAATCATGGGTTTATCTTCATCTTTTGCTTTACGCAATGCTTCTTCCCCCCAGGGATACCAATTTACAGGATTATAGGCGTGTTGCTTTAAATAGGGACTTGAAGATTTAATGAGGTTGTTTGGTGTTTTATGTTCACTCATTTTAATTGCGCTTTCAATAGTTTAAGTTCCGGTTTTATATCTATCTGATTCTTAAACTCATTCACGAGCTCAATAGTTTTTTGAATAAACATCCTATGTTGGTCGCTCCCCCTGTTAAATGGTCTATGAGCAAGAGCTTTTCTTACTTTTCCCCACTTATGTACAAATTGCTGAAGTTGCATATCGAAATATACTTCCTGGAATTTCTGCCAAATGTAATCCGTGGCAATCGTATTTGGGTGCAACATATCCTCGGCATAAAACCGATAATCGCGCAGTTCATCCATCATAATTTCATAAGCAGGAAAATATTCAACATCAGGGTATTGATTCACAATCTTCTCACAAACCACCCGGAGTATGGATTTGCTCACATTATTATGCTCGAATGATTCTTTCTGATGCCTTACAGGACTTACCGTAAGGATAAATCTTATATGCTTGTTCATGCTTTTCACCAGATCGAAATTTACCTTAAAAGCATGTACAATTTCGTCGATATCCAGGAATCTTCGGTCAAATTTATTGGCAGGAATTTTATGGCAGTTAGCCACTATCTCACCCGTTTCCTTCAATTCATAAACGATAGCAGTACCAAACGTATAGATGATGATGGCTATATGTGGCAGTTGATTCCCAACCTGATGTAGTTGTTCGTTGGCATTGATAAGTAACTCCTCCTTATCCAGGTTTGACAGATCGGAATGTAAGTCATAATGATGATAGACCCCCTGGGATTGTACGATTCCCAACGATCCGATTATCTCATGAAGCACTGCCTGGTTTATTAATTTGAAAATGGACATCGGATTAAACAAGGTCCCAAAGGGATTTACATTTACCTCAAATTTATATTCCTGCAGCTTTTGTCCGATATTCTGTGCAAAGCATGAGCCCAGGGATAATATCTGATCTTTCAGGTTTATTTTGTTGGGTGATACATTCGGAATTACTTTAGTTCTGAACATACAGTAAATATAAAGATCAACATCTTCAGTTAATACAGCATATACAAAAAAAAGCCCTGGTCATTGAACCGACCAGAGCTATTAATAGATTTTTACTAAGTGTATGTTATTCGGGGATGACTTCGAATTTTACTTCGTGTTTTACATCCTTATGTAAATCCAGTAGGGCAACATATTCTCCAACTTCTTTAGGTTGAGTGGGGAATGAAATTTGCTTTCTGTCAACTGTAAATCCTTTATCTGCCAACAAATCTGCAATTTGCAACGTAGTTACAGCGCCAAATATCTTTCCGGATTCTCCAACTTTAGCTCCAACTTTCAAGACAACATCGCCTATTTTTTCAGCCAATGCCAGGGCATCATTCTTGATTTTTTCAGCTTTATGAGCCGCTTGCTTGATATTCTCCTCGATCTTCTTTCTGTTGGATTCATTGGCAATTATCGCAAATCCCTGTGGGATCAGATAATTTCTTCCATATCCCGGCTTTACCTTTACGGTATCATTTTTATAGCCCAGTCCTTGAATATTTTGAGTTAATATTACTTCCATTTCTCTAACTAATTTTCTACTTCAACGAATCTGTTACATATGGAAGTAAGGCAAGATGTCTTGCCCGCTTCACTGCCTGGGACACTTTCTTTTGGAATTTGATGCTGGTTCCGGTAATTCTCCTAGGAAGAATTTTCCCCTGCTCATTGACAAACTTCAAAAGGAAATTCGCATCCTTATAATCGATGTATTTGATGCCATTTTTCTTGAAACGGCAATACTTTTTCTTTTGCTGGTCCCTGTTTATGGGTTCATTTACTAGTGTCATGCTACTGCTTCTTTTTTAGGTTCTTCTTTCTTATTGAACGCGCCACTTCTTCTTTTCACGTTGTACTCCACAGCATGCTTATCAAGAGCTGTAGTAAGGAATCGCATTACTTTTTCATCTCGTCTGTACTCCAATTCCAGACTTGCGATAACTCCTGGGTCCGCCGTAAATTCAATAAGATTGTAGAATCCGGTAGATTTTTGCATGATTGGATAGGCCATTTTTTTAAGTCCCCAATTTTCCTCATGAATAATCTCCGCACCATGATCAGTCAACACTTTTTTGAATTTTTCGACAGCATCCTTCATCTGGGTCTCAGATAAAACGGGAGTTAAAATGAATACCGTCTCGTAATTTTTTAAATTCATTGTTTGTAAATATAAGTTTAATTTTCGGCCTGCAAAGATAGCGCATTAATCAATAAAGACCAAGTGTAGTACACAAACTATTTAATTTTAAATGTTTAGTGAATTACAGCCTATTTTACCCGAAATGACTTGCTTCCCATTAAATAGCCATCTGTATATAATTCCATGACATACCTGCCAGGTAAATATTCACTGCCCTTATCGTAGAGGAAACTGACTGCCTGCTGGGTATTATCAAATAATATTTCCTGTTTGGCCGTGTAAAATGTCTCTTTGCCATCCAATACAAACGTGCCAGAACCGCGTGCGACATCGAACAGCACATTATCATTATCATCGATAATTCGCATTAAAATTTCCTTCCCCGAAACGGGCGCCACATCATTTTTGGCTATATTAAAATCGACTTTAAGTTTTTCAATCTGTCTGGCCCTGAATTCATCTTCTCTTATTCTCCCGCTTGGATTAAGTGCCGCAACTACAATATTCTCAGCTTCCAGCCGGGAAGCAATCTGTACTTTTTCCGTAAGTTTTTCCTGGGTTTGCTTAGCTTCTCGAAGGTCCAGGTTTAGTTCATTGCGTTCAGTTTTCAGCTCTATGTTTTCAACAACCAGCTCTTGATTCACTTTCTTAAGTTCAGCAATCTCCGTATCCTTCATCACTAATAGTTCTCGATACCCCTCAACACGATCATTAAGCTGCCTGATTTGCCTGCTGGATCGATCACGTGATTCAAGTAAACTTTGTTTTTCCATTTCCAAAGAGTCTCTGATCATGGTAAGTGTATCAATATTTCCCCCCAATTGTTCTATCTCAATTATCCTTTCCTGTAATTCTCCGCCAATGGAATCAAGCCTGGAATAAGCCACCATTAATTCTGCATTCCGATCTTTGAGCTTACCTTCCCGGATAAAATTTATGACGAGTGCAGCCACAAGTAATACTGCCAATGCTACAACAACATATATTAAGACCCTGCCGGATTTTCTGGGTGCTGATGATTGCGAATTTAAATTGCTGGTTTGTTCATTCATATCAGTATCAACTTATGCAATTATATAAAGGCAAAATTAGCCTTTAATTGTATTTTTTCAATGTTTTAATCATTTAAAACTATATTTTTCATATGGATAAAATATAATGTTGCTTACAAACACCTTTTTTAAAAAATAACAGTCCCTTATTTAAAAACTCCATACTCAACATAACTTCTTTCATATTTACCAGTTTCTTCCATGCAAAGTACATTTCAATTGACCATCGAATGTCATCAACAATAATAATTCCATCATCGGACATCTTCTGGCAAAGCATATTATAATAGCTTAAAAGTGCTTTTTCAGTATGATTTGCATCAATTAATGCAAAATCCAGGTGATCGATATGATCAAGAATGCGTGGCAGCTCGACATCAATATTTCCGTGAATAATTTTTGTATTGCCCACGTTCAATTGCTTTAACATATCCCTGGTCATGGTTGCCAGCATCTTGTTGCCTTCAAATGAATAGATGGCTTGCACGCTATCAACTTTTGAGAGATAAGCTGTTGCAATGCCAAGTGAGGATCCCAGTTCAATACAAGTGCCCGGTCGAATAATATTTGCTACTTCAGAAAGAAATATGCAATCTTTTTTTGAACTGATCCCAGTTTGGGCTATTGATGATACAGTTTTGACTTTATTTTTACATATAATCCTGGATCCAGCTCCATAATCATGGCCGGAAATCACAGTTTGATCTTTCAGCATTGACTCCCGAATCTCTTCTATTTTTCCAATTCCCGCCGAATGTTTTATTGCCCGGATTAATTGTGTATAAAACTTGTAAGCAAACGGAGCCTGTAGCGAATGCTGATCTACAACTTTTAGAAAATACTCAACAAATGACGGGACTGTCTTTAATTGCTGAAGGAATTGCAAGTATCAATTGAGTTTGTATGGTACAAACATGGTGAATTCAGGAATTTTTACCTCGAATTTCGCTCCATCCATGATCCGCTCCATGGTGTAGGTCCCATACATTTTACCCATGCCGGACTTAAGGTTACAACCGGAAACATAGGTGTGGTTTTCACCAGGTTCCAATACAGGTTGCTGGCCAACAACGCCCTCTCCTTTGACTTCTTTTACTGGCCGGTTGGCATCATGTATATACCAATGTCTATTGAGAAGCTGGATAGTTTGATCACCTAAATTTTCTATTGTAATTCGGTAGGTAAAAACATAATGGAACTGTGTCGGACTGGAATATGCCGGTTGGTATTCAGTCTCAACACTAATTTTGATCCCTCTGGTTGTAGCCGTTACCATAAGTTTTAATTAACCCGAAAGATATAAAATTATTTAGTTTAAATAGATTAAACAACAATATAAACGAAAAGATTTCCAGAATCAGATCATACTATTTTTGACTTAAAAAACAATTTATATTTATTTACAAACTGAAATAAATGCACAAATATGGATGTACAGATTGCTGAAACTTGGAAAAAAAGACTGGCAAAAGAATTTGACAAGGAATACTTCCAACAGTTGGTTGATTTTGTAAAATCGGAATATGCAAATCACCGTGTATTTCCAAAAGGCAAACAAATTTTCAGCGCCTTTGATCATTGTGAATTTGATGATCTGAAAGTTGTGATAATTGGTCAGGATCCATATCATGACGAAGGCCAGGCTAATGGTCTCTGCTTTTCTGTAAATGACGGAATTAAGATGCCGCCTTCTTTGATCAATATCTTTAAGGAAATCAAGAATGATCTGGACAAGGACCCTCCTGCAACAGGCAATTTGGAACGGTGGGCTAAACAAGGTGTCTTATTATTAAATGCCACGCTGACTGTACGGGCACACAGCCCCGGTTCACATCAGAACAAGGGTTGGGAAATATTTACTGATGCCGTAATAAAAACCATTTCAGACGAAAAAGAAGGAGTTGTGTTTTTACTTTGGGGAGCCTATGCCCAACGGAAAGGTGAAATCATCGATAACAACAAACATAAAATATTATCCTCTGCCCACCCTTCACCTTTCGCGGCAAACAGAGGATTTTTTGGCAACAGGCATTTTAGCCTGACCAATAATTATCTGAAACAAAATGGTCTTGCGCCAATCGATTGGTAAAGCTATATACTGTCAAGTGCAGTCACTAATTTCTTCCTCACTTCACTGGCCAGATTTTCAAGTTCAGGATTATTCACAACGCTCATGGCAACTGCCGGATCCATAATCGAAACATCAACATTCCCCCTTTCAGTTTGGATGACCGTGACATTGCAGGGAAGAAGGATCCCAATTTTTTCTTCCAGAGAAAGCGCTTCATTGGCAAAAGGCGGATTGCAGGCCCCGAGAATTTTATAAGGTCTTCGATCAATGTTCAACTTATTTTTCAATGTGGCTTTCATGTCGATTTCTGTAAGGATGCCAAATCCTACAGTTTTAAGGGCCATGGTAATTTTATCAACTGCTTCATCAAATTGATAATCGGTGGTCTTATTCAAATAATAATCCATATTTATAATGATTTAAAAATTATTTACTTTTAAAAATGGGTACTATCACGATAGTACAACTTCATTTATTTAAACAATGATTTTTCACTAAATAAAGTTTCAGGATGAAACAAATTGCCTTAAACATTTCCTGTTTACTATTAATAACATTTTTCTTCTCCTGCAGTTCAAAAAAATCAGAAATAAATCTGGATTCAAAACCAAATATTTTATGGATCACCTGTGAAGACATTACCACGATGCTCGGCAGTTATGCGGATCCGAATGCGTTAACGCCTAACCTTGATAAATTAGCCAGAGAAGGGATGATGTTCACTAATGCGTACTCGACTGCAGCTGTTTGCTCCCCGGCCAGATCGTGCCTGGTAACAGGAGTATATGCCACATCAATGGGAACTCAAAATTTGCGTTCCGAATTTAGGATTCCAAATGAAATAAGGACACTTCCACATATCCTGAGAGACAATGGATATTACTGCACCAACAACTATAAAGAAGATTACAATTTCACAGATACCACCATCTGGGACGAATCCAGCCATGTAGCACATTGGCGAAATCGACCAAAAGAAAAGCCATTTTTCAGCGTTTTCAATTTTGAAACGACGCATCAATCTCAAATTTTTGGTGATGACGAATCCTTTGAACAAAAATATGGCAAGTTATTAACGGATGCACAGCGACATCACCCGGAGGACATCCGACTCGCTCCCTATTATTTTGATTCTCCTGAGGTAAGAAAACTTTGGGCAAGGTATTATGACCTGGTTACCATCATGGATCAGCAGGTAGCCGAAATTTTGGATCAATTAAAGGAAGATGGGTTGGAAGATAATACCATCATTTTTTATTTTTCTGATCATGGCACAGGTATGCCCAGGGCAAAACGGGCGCTATATAATTCCGGAGTAAAAGTGCCCTTCATTGTTTTTATTCCGGATAAATTGAGAAACTCACTGTCTTTTTCACCAGGTAAACAAAATAATAATATAGTGAGCTTTGTCGATTTTCCTCCAACAGTTTTGTCATTGGTAGGATTGGAAAAACCTGCTTATATGCAAGGGACTGCATTCATGGGGAAACATCAAACCACGAGCAGTAAATATGCCTTTGCAACCTCAGACAGGGTTGATGAAGCTTTTGAATTGAGCAGAACCGTTAAAAGTTCGAAATATTCCTATATCCGGAATTTTCTTCCTCATTTACCTTTAATCCAACCAAATTTTTATTCAGATCAGTCTGAAATCATGCAGGAGCTTTACCGGTTTAGAGATTCGGTTGGTTATGCCGGTATGACGGAATCACAACAAAGCATGTGGCATCCAAAGAGAGCCCCTGAAGAATTGTATGACCTGGAAAATGATCCTTTTGAGGTCAATAATTTGGCAACAGATCCTGCATTCAAAGATGTACTCATGGAAATGAGGCAGGCGCTCAAAAACTGGATAATTGAGACACATGATACTGGTCTTGTCCCTGAAGGATATTTAGTGGATAAAACCTGGCATGACCCAGCCTATGAGGTGGCACAAAGATCTGAAACGTATCCAATTGAAAAGATTTTATACGTAAATGATATGATCCTGGATGATCCAATAGATGAAACGGAATTATTGGGAAAATTATCAGACCCACATGTACTTATTCGCTGCTGGGCAGCAACATCATTACATTACCTTGAAACGCCAAGTGAATCCACAATCAACATGCTAAACAATATTATGGCAGATCCTTCCTTATTAGTCAGGTTAGCTGCTGCAGAAACCTTATGCGCCTTCAATAAAAGCAATATTGCAGCAGCGCGAACAATTCTTGAAGGCTTAAAATCAACCAATGAAGTGGAAATGTTATATGCATCCAGGGTATATGAATTACACCAGAATATACTTCAGGACATACAAAATGAAGCTCAAAAATTTCATCAGGAAATTTGTAGGCGTTCAGATGGCAAATGGAAAGGATATGATCTATACAGCTGTTGGGCCCTGACAGAAGCTTTTAAGGACCTAGGGGATGAAACTGCTCATTAGCGAAAAATCTCACTTCTCCTGCAGGTAACTGCACCTCTATAAAATCATCCCCAGCGCCAAGAATTGTAACACTTGGATTGAATCCTATTGAATTCATCCCGGGGCCAACCAGTCTCACTGCAGCACCATCCGATACAACAACTCCTTCTTGGCCTCTGGTATAAATGGACAATATTTTATCTGATTCAAAACCAATTCCAGCATGATTCAATTTAAGTCCATGTCGTACGAAATAAAATGTATTTAACATATTGCGGGTTCTTACAATTATTGATTTTCCATGAAAAGAAATATTCTCGTAACCGTATTCCATTGCTCCGCTCGATTCCAGCAAGATATCTATTGTTGAAGATCCATGATTAATCAAACTCCCGGAAAATCCAGATTCAGCAATTCTGGTAAATAAAGGCTTAGCGTAGTTTTCACCATGCGGGAAAAGCACGGTTACAAGATTAATTTTTCCATCTGTATTGGTTTCATATACAGTTTCCAGGCGGTTATGTTCAGGATAGCCGGGATAGCGGTCCTGAACTGCAGACTGAACTTTTTCTATATTCACATGGGTAGGTGTGGTACCATAAAAAATTATGAGCTTTGCTCCGGTAATTGTTGGCTGATGATCTATAACAGCTTCGTATTCGGTGTTTGCAGATATAGTTGAAATTGTGGTTTGATTTGCGGGATGCAAATAATTTTTTACTTCAGCTCCTGCATCCGCTTCAACCTCATCTGAGATAATAAAATAGCCATGTGTATTTTCAGTTCCATGAACCAACACTAAATTCCGGAAATGATTTGCATCAGTCAATGCCGGACCAGAGTACCCGCTTGCATAATCCAATCCTTCTGATGTAAAACCCTCCACTATTCCACCACCGAGGCGAGAGTTATGATTTTCACCATTAATTGTCAATGTATTATTTAAATATGCGGCCCGGACAGGCTCTCCCAATCTGCCTCCATTGACTAGTAGCCTGTTTCCAAGCCCGGAAAGCGCAAGGCCATTTACTTCATTATGCGTGTGCCACTCATCCTGCGATTTGATATTATACAAAACCGCATGTAATCCATTCGGATCATCTTCCTTTTCCCGGAAAAAAGCTCCTCCGTTTTCGTACAATTTGCTTGAAGGCACCACAGGTTCCGGCAAGGCTGACTTTGGCAAAATGTAGGTCAAGATATTTCCAATGGCCGGTGTACCTTCATGAAACCAGGCAGCGTAGCCGGCAGCTTCCATATCAAAATTCACTACCCGGCGGTGCAACATATCGTTACTGATCCCCTGGGTTGGCAACATATCACCGAAAATAGCCATCTCCTTTGTACAGTTAACGCTGGAGCCAAATAGCCACCGCTGAAATTTCTGCAACCGCTCATTATTGTAATAGCGCTGATCAATGCCTGTAAATTCCAGCACATCCATATATCCGGATTTTGAGATGCGACTGTTTCCACCTCCAACGCGTTCCCAGGCATAATGATTGGTTACCGGGCTTACACCATCCTCTGTAATTTGATGCATGATGCCTTCATAATAATCGTCATCGGGAGTAGTTCGGTCACCCTTATAAATATCCCAGGTCCCATGAGTACCCCGCCGGACATCAGCCCACGAACCTTCCCGGTTTATCTTAAAAATCTGGTTTTTAATAACATCCTCACACGCTTGAATATCTTCGATCGATAAGGCATCATAAACAATATCTAGGGCCAATATAGCCACAAAAAAAGATCCCATAGGAGGAACAACACCACTCCAGTCACCTCCATCATAAAGTTCTAGTTTTGAATACTGATCCACAATGGCATCGCGCACTCGATGAGCATGAATTTGGGCATTTTCTACATCAAGAATATACGCCAATGCGGTCGCACCAATATAATACTGAAGATCATAGGCACTGGTCTTACTCCCTTGCAAAGCTCTTTCCAGCGCATCATCCTTAATGGATTTCCAGGGTTCTGTGGATGATTTTTCCCTGAGCGTCTCATATTGGTCTTTCTGTACCATCAAAAAGGGGTGATGGTCTTCTTTAACTTCACTTTTCCGGTCTGTTTCAGACTCGGCATTACAGGATATTATAAGTATCAGGATTAAATTGAGGAATGTGATCTTTGTTATTTTCATTATCAGTTCATTGAGTACAAGTAAAAAGGCCCCGTATTTTCTGCCGTAGCATATAATATTAAGGTGACTTGTCTTGTTGGCAGATAGCATCCCGGGAAGGCAGCAAATTCACCTGTTTTATTCTGCTTCATGATATCATAGGATATTTGTACGTCATCATCAAGTACCGGGATATCATAAACAGGAATATCTTTGGTCATGGAAATTTCTGCAAAAAATTTAACATCGCCGACTTCTATCAATCCATATTTATTTTTGATGGTATTCATTTGCATTTTATAAAATCCACTATCTGGGATAATATCATCATGTTGTATTGCGTTAGTTTCCCAAATTTCAGTATTGGTCGGATCAACAGAAACTGGATCAAACGAGGAAGAAAAGAGGTTATTTGCCAAAAAGACATTTCCCGGGGGAAAATCACCCGTGCCTCCTAATTGTATGGGGAAGCCACTAATAAACGTGTTATTTAAAATGTAAACGGTATCCACCGGGTCATAATGGTGGTTTTGCAGTTGGATTGCCATGTATTCACCAGTATCAAAATAATTATTGATGACTGCATGGTCCTGTCCTTCTTTGATCCTGACTCCGGCGCCATCAATGAAAAAATTGCCATAGACCAGGTTTTTACTACCATGCCGCAAAGTAAGGTGTGCCGGGCCATTGTTGTGAAAGGTATTATAGCGCATGATATTCTCCCGTGCTTTACAGGAAATAATCTCGTAATCACCATTGCATTTCTCGAAATAACAATATTCCACAATGGTCCTGCTGATGAACATGCGCTGATAACTGTAGCCAATTCTCAGCGCCTCAATACCATAATCAGCACCAGATCCAGGAGGAGCCGTATGGTTTTTAAAGGAACAATGCGAAACTATATGATACCCAGGCAATCCTTCTGTTGCTTCGATCTGAACCACGGATGATTCCTGCGTTTCCGGCTTTGCTTCGAAATTACAATAGGTAATTTTGTTGTATTGACAGTCGGGACGGATCCTTAGATAGTAGTGGGAATCATAAGCATGGATATTAACATGTTCAATCGTATTGTTGTTACCATAAATATCGATCACATCACCTTCAATTTTACCTCCCTCAAATTGAAATCCGGCAACCGTATTCCCATCACCTTTGACTTCCAGTGTTGAGCTTCCGGTAAATATGGTACCCCCTACTTTTTTAGCTAAAAAATAAATGTGATCTATCTCCAATACAAGATTTACATCGCCATAGTTCCCCTCACTCCATAAGATGGTATCACCTGCTTGCATCCGTTTCTGAACTTGGTCAAACTCGATTACCGAATCTACAAGGTAGGTTTCAGCAAGGGTATAGGAATACACCATCAATACTGCGGCGATGGAAAGTATCATGCTTTTAGTAGATAAAAAATGCATTCGATGGTTTAGTTAAGAGGTTTATCATAAAGCCAAATTATAGGATTACGTATTGGTAGGTTCCGCAATACCTCTCTGGTTATTGGATAACCATCCAGGGTTTGCCAGGTGGATATATATTCCTGATTACTATACGCTCTCCCGGCAAACAACAAAAAAGGATGCCGGACCGGCCATTCATTCCAGTACATCACATCTTTTTCATTCGGCCATTTTGTTTTGTCTTTTACAAATGGAAAGAGAAATGCAGCACCAAGTTTCATATTTAATCCTTCCGGGGTTGTGAATTCATACAAATTCTCATGCTGATCGGAAAGGATTTCAGCACAGGTCATAAAAGCATCGAGATTAAAAAGCGAATATCCATATGGCTTCGTACGCTCCAGCTCCAACGGGAATGAGCCATCATTACCCATTTGACCAGGTAATAACACGTTCTTAAACCGTTCGCGGCATAATGTCAATACTTCATGATTACCTATTAAACGGGCAAAAGCCCCCACCTGCATTACCCAGCAAGTGGCATGGTTATTTTTGGTATTCATTTCATCAATACCGTATGGATGGGTGGTCAGCCAGGTGACAAACTCGCTAAACCAGTCTTTTATCTCCATCATTAATTGATCGGGTATCGCCTTGTTTTGGGCCAGGATTTCGATCGACCTGGCAACTTCAATTAAATGAATGGCATCGATGATTCCGATACCTCTGCCTGTAACTCTTCCATTTATCGCCTGAACATACAGTAAACTTGGATTCATACGTGTTTGTGGATTTACAAACCATGCCTCCAGCTGCCTTTGAGTTGCTTCTGCAAAACCTATGTTTCCAGTTAATAAATATGCTGAAGTTTGCATTCCAACAATCTGACTTAGACGAATCATAACCAGGCGGTGGGCTACAAAATTTTCAGGATTGGTCTGTCCATCCTTCCGGATATAGGGCCCATCGGGATTTTCCGGATCGGGCCACCAATAATCCCCTTCCGAATAAAAATCATGGCGACCGCCTGCACTTCGCTCGCATACAAAATCCGTGACTGTTACCGGTAAACTATCCAGAAAACCGGTCGCTGTTTCTATGATGAATTTTTGTTCCTCAGGTGAAATGTAAGACACCTCAGCTTTCTTCTCCAGACATCCAGAGGAAAATATTACCATCACCATTAAATATAACCAATAAACAATTCTCATAGGCTTCATGGAAAACTTGCTTTTAACGCTTATAGGATATATAAAAATATATGCTTTTCATCATCTGGGCACTATAGATATTTATGTCGTGTTTCTTGTCGGAACATGACTTATCTATCCCCCTCGCTAAAAATATTTTTAAGCGATTGCTTAAAGATCCACAGTTATTTTACTGGGGTAATAACAACATCATTCTTTCCAGTTGTTCCTGGGTTCTTGAATTCCAGGACAATACGGGTAATACCATCCGGCCAGTACCTTCTCAGGCCTGTATCCGTGACTTCGTTAAACTCAATTTTTGGTGCTACATTTTTGACATTGTACTTCATTTCCAGTTCAAAACCATCTCCTTTCAAATTCAATGTTCCCGGTGCTGATTCGGAAACCATGCAATAGGTCACAAAATTCAGTGTGGTCGGACCATCCCCAACTTGCTTTAACTCATAGTGATCCGAAACTGTAAATTTTTTACCCCGATCCAAACGATAACTTCTTACCCATTTATTGACAGCGGCCTCCTCCGTATAGGCACCTGATATATCGGTTGAAAAAACGGCGTTTCTGGAGTTGGCCGTGAATGCCGTATTTTTAGCCTGGTATTTTCTGCCCTGCATTTGGTCCACTCCGTTTATTTTGGGGAGATTGTGATATTGTGATTGCATGGTCCAGATTTCATATCGCCGGCTGCTAAATGTTTTGGCGGTATAGGTTTCCCTGCCAATATCAACCAGGCAGGGTTTACCATCGAAATACAGAACACAACTCCCTAGATCGTTATGATTATGGCTTTCGGCATTATGGCCTCCCTTGGCGGCAAAGAAGAATCCATTTGTAGAACCAGCTTCATCCCTCGCACCTGCTACCTCAGTCTCCGGCAGCCAGAAATCACTGATCAATGCATTCTCTGCCGGAGCATTAGCAATTTCGTCCAAAAGCACCAATTGGATAATCTGTTCATCAATTTTACCACCTGGTGTTTGTTGACCCCAATCCTGCTTTTTCGCTAAAAAAGACCCAAATTTCTGCATAATGGGATCATTGATATCCTTTCCATAGCTGTAAATGATCTGAGGCCGGCTACCTGTGGTGGCATCGGCATCGGCAAAATTTATGAAATATGGATAATCAATATAGGCTTTGTAAATGTAGGTGCCCATGTTCTGAACCAATTGGTTATCATAGACATTGAATTTACCGCTTGTTGCCATTTTCAGTAAATCCAGGTTTTGGTATAGGGATGCCCCTGCCCTTCCCCAGTATGACGGACCTTCATCACAACCCCCGTCATCGGGATAACCATTGAGAAACACATCCAGGGATCGGATCACTTTCTCAACACCCTTGATTTTTTGTTGCTGGTCATCTTCCATGATGAGTATTGCAGTCAACATATTATGGTTAGTCCATGGATTCCAGTTATTTACGGACCGACTTCCATCCAAGCCCATCCACCAGAAATCCTCGCGTTCATAATACGGCGTAACTGCTTTATACATAATCTCATCCTTCAATCTTTTGGAAATCAAAGGATGGATCGCGTCAAATTCATCCTTGAACAAGTACCAGGTCCAGGACAAAATATTGGCAATTTCACCAACACCCAGATCAATGGTAGGATTTTTAATATCCGGAAGGCCATCCGGATCAGGCAAGTGCGCTGACCAACCCCACCATGTTTGCTCACTGTAGTACCACACCCCATTTATTATCTGATCAATAAACCTGCCCTCGCCTTCAACGAGTTCTCCCATAGCCAGGTTCATCAAGGCCGCCCTTGGCGCTGCATAAACAGATTGCCTTCGGTCACCGGACCTGATGATCTCCAGGTAGTCAGTTGCCTTCACCACCGGCCAATCGTAATCAAGGGAACTTTCTGCATCCTCGATATATTGCTTCCTCAATACCTCAGGAAGTCCATCCCAGAAATCCCTGCTTTTGTAGGTTGGCAAATCGATTTCAGAGAAACTTTCGATTAATACGTTACTGAGACCAATTTCCCTGGCTTCATTTTGCAGAATATCTCGCTTTTCAGCTGGAAATCCACTGATTGCCATGCAATTCAGGAGAAGGATAATAATGATTTTTTTCATTTTGGGTTTAATTAAGGTTAGTGAATTATTTTCATTGTAGCATTGTTCAATGCCGGCAAATCAAACTCAACAAATTTTTGCCGTTTTCTTTTTTGAATTTTGGCTGAAAAGGCCTGATGCTCCAAGGCATCAATTGCTTCCAACATAACCTGATCCTTTTTCTTTCCTGACCATGGCAAAGTTAGTTTAAATGGCCGGTTTGCGTTAACCATTATTTTGTTACCCTGAAATAAGACCAATACAGCTGCATCTTTTGAGCCAGCTTCAATTTTCCATAACCCATAGTGTAAAATTTTTCCATTGGTCAATAGCATGGATTTTACATCTTCACCTTCCACTGTGATTATTGCGTAATTGCCCACAAAACTTCCATTGGAAAAACTATGCATCCTGTCGCTATTTATATCATTATAAATGTGGTCCTTTCTGCCATTTCCGGATTGAACTGTTATTCCAATGAAATCCCCATTTTCATCAGAAAAGTAATTCACATTTTTGACGTGACTTGTTTCTCCTTCATTGAAAGGATCAATAATCGCTACAAAAGGCCTGGTCCTGGCTTCCCCATTTTGTCTTACCACCAGGGTTGGGAGAGGTTGATGATAAAGTGATTCAGGTACTGAATTCTGATGAATCGCTCTGGAATATGGCGCTTCCATAGTAAAGACAGTTCTATCTTTATGCCCCTTCATCCATAAATTAACTTTCAAGATCTCATCAAAAATAGATGGCATTGTAAATTGGGCAACAAAATTTCCAGTATAGTTTATCCCTTTCTTATTCAAAAAATAATCATAACCAACCAGGTCGCCGTGTGAGGATGACAATTCGTCCGTTTTTGAGGCTAAAACGGGATTGCCCACATCATCTACCAAAATTATTGGTTCCCCCTGTGCATGAAACAGGTATTCATGCTTTTTATCATTGCCATCATTACGTGCTGATCGAAAAATATCAACAAAATATCCAGAAGCGGCACCAGTCCTGACAGTTCCTGTGACTCGCTGTTGAACTGCATTGGTGGATGGCTCAATGAAAGTAACATCGGAAAAAGTAAAGTCGCCAATCAATGGATTTGGTGAATCAGGTGAAGGGTAAATCGCACTCACCTCAAAAGCCTGACTGCCCCTCATATTCCTATAATCTGAAATTCCATCCACTACAACGGTATTGTGTGCCGGAAAACGACTGTAATAATCCCGGTGATCTTCTGACCAGTAGCTGATACCTGCCGCACAATCTGGCGCAATGACCATGCCCTTGGCATACAATTCAATGTTAATGCCATTTGTATGTGAATGATTCCCCAGGGACGCATTTTTCGAAATCATCATACCATTTTTAAGCGTATTTCCATTTCTCTGAACAATCCAGCTCACATTTGGAGCATAAAAAGTGGGGCTAACCAATTCAATGAAAGAATCAGCTGCTGGCACCTCCGAAAGATCTTCAACATAAAAAAACAGCTGAAAAAGAGAGGTGATCTCTTCACGAGAATAAGCGCCATCTGCAATGAATCTCTTTAGCTGAGCAGTAATTAAGTCTTCCTTCTCCTTTAATTGATATTTCCTGTAATTTGTCAGCAACAATTCAAGTGCGTTGAAACGCATCCTGGAGTGCTTGGCATCGCCGTATGCTACTGTAAATCCATTGGGAAACAAGTATTGAAAAATAACAAGGTTTGCCTTTTCAATTATAGGGTATTCCGCTACTAAATTATTGTTCAAGGTTTTGTCCATCAAGGTAAAGATCTCGAGCATATCGTTTGCCACCAACATATTATACCCCGCCACTTCAGGCCAGACACCTGTCTCCTGATCGTAATTATTTACCACATCCTTCAGCGCCTTTTGTTTTTCTGAATTTTGATTTAATAACTGGTCGACGTAGAATTCTTTCCCTTTCCCATTTTCATAGAACTGATCATTTTCCAGCGCCAGGGCCAGGTAAGTGATGTACAGCGCCTGCATCAGGTTCCAGTTATTATCGGGCACTCCGTATTTAATTTCCTGATCAGCCCATTTTTGAAATACCGCTTGAACCATATTTAAAATGGCCCCAGTACGATTCAAATAGTTATACAGGAAATCATAACAAATGGTGAGGTGCTCAACAATGCGCTCATGGATCACTTCAAATGTCTGCAATCCCATAAGTTTGGCATTTTTATGATCGCCGACGGTCAAAGGAGGATCGCGGTAATACATACCTACCATGTATTTGATAAAAATATCATGGGCAAACACCGCGTATTTTTCATTGTTGGTCAACCAGTAGAGAAAAGCCGCCTCCTCAGCCAGCCGTATAATTCGCTCGTTGATCCGCTCGATAATATGACCTGTTTCCGATGGCTGCACCCACTCCCATGGCTGCCCTTCATTTTTGCCGTTTTGAAGATATAATCCACGCTCATCATCCATATATGGAAGTACATCGCCCAATTCCGGTTGTAAATAATCTGTAGCCCAATCTCTTGAACCTGAAAAGCGAACCGTAGGAACCGGCGCCTCGCCATCTCCATGAGAAAAATCCATACCGTCCACGTAAATCCGCTGATACCTGGTATTCCAGTACATCTGCAATCTGGACACTATCCATTCCGGGTCGGTTTTGTGGCGCTCCACATAAGGCTCAAGGTGGGCCTTTAATCCATCGATAAAGGAGGCTGTTTTTTCAGAAGTTTCAATGCGGTTCAGAAACGCGGATTTTTGATTATCCTGCACATAAATACACGGATGATGCGCTGCATAGATTTGGAAAAATGCAAACAGCAGAAAAAACAAAACGCAGGTTTTATTCCGAATACCACTCATGGCGATTAATTATTTTTCCACAATGAAAACCGACTTTACAGGATTTAATTTCAACTTAAATTTAGTAAATACTTGTTTATCGTTTTTTACTATTTCTAAAGTTAGTTTTTCATTGATCAATCCGCTATGTGGATTCCATTCGTGTAGATTCATTTTTCCCCGTAATAATACTTCCGTATCAATGGTTTGATCACTGGAATTGCTGAAGAAGTAAATATGCCGACCATCCTTGATTTTATGAATATAATTGAACTTCCCAAAATCGCCTGACAACACCGGATTGGGAGAAAAATCCACATCGGCAACCAATCGTTTATCAAGTTCTTTTTGTATGTTGTTTTTATTGAACTGTGGAATAAATACAGCATACCCACCATTGTTATTTGAACTGGATTGCATTTTCGTGGAGTCGGTTTTCAATGGATGTAGACCGAATATCTCCGCGACCAGGTCTATGACCCGTTTATCCTCACCCATTTCAGAAGATTTGTGCGGTAATTGAGTGGTGGATATAATGGTTCCGCCACTTTCGTAAAAGGCTTTTAGTTTTTCAAGGGTTTTGTATGAAATGGTATGGCAACCGGTGAGGAACATCACTTTGTATTCCTGGTAGTTTTCTGAATTATTGAGTTTCACTGTTCCATGATCTATTTGATATTTTTCATCGAGGAAAAACTCAGGATGAACAAAGGTAAAATCGCGACGTAATACATTGGTCAGTAAACCGCTTATTTCCTGATAATCAGCTTCTGGAGGCACGTAAAATCCCTGTCGGATGCCATCCGGATTATCAAAAACAAAATGACCTGCCAGTTCTTCGAATGGATACATTACTCCAATTTCTGCCACTCTTCTTCCCCCCTGCAAAAGCAGGCAGGACCGGCCAACAAAATCGGAATATGCCGGAAGGGCTGGTGCTATTTCTTCATTGAAAGGTGAAACAAGCGGCGGAATATATACTTTTTCCGGATTATACCACATGCCGTGTGGAATCACAAAATTCACCCCTCGTGAAAACATTTCAACCATGGGGCGGTACAGCATCAGGGAGTCAAACTTATAATCGCGGTCTTTAAAGGCTCCATAAATCTCAGTAGAAACTACCGGGCGGTCATAGTAATCAGCAGCCGAACTGATGAGCTTGTGTCCATTCTGGCCAAACTGATATCGGATGATTACATCAACAAGTGGAACTTGTGTATATCGATAAAACTTGAAAATATCGGCATTCATATCGATGGGGGTCGGATCATAATTGCCTGGTGGGTGACCGGTGCTTTTTAGTCCGTGCTGCTCATTCCATTGAGCGGCGAGTTTTGGGAACCCTTCAGCCAACAATTCCGCTCGGGTGTTATAAAATGCATTCCGAACGGCTTCGGTTTCCGGGCCAATATTGTACCAAAGTGCAGGATAAAATGGTTTTGGATCAAAACCGTTCAACTCCTCAAATTTTTCGTTGAATTTACCAGTCCATGTTCGTGGATGCCGCCAAAATCCGACATCATCGAAAAAGGTCATTTTTATGGTATTGCCAAAATAGGAACTGAACTTCTTCTTATATTCTTCATAGGTCAGGTCGATCATATGGCGAACTGCTGTCGTATCTAAGTAATCCACTACAGGATATGCCTTGTGCCAGCTGTCTTTTACCATAGGGAATAGTATCACGCTCCAGTTTCCTTCCGGCACTTCCCATCTTAACAGGCCATTCTCCACAAAATCACTGATCTCTATCCTTTCCAAAGTTTCAATGTTCAAAGCAACTGCCGCCATCAGTTTTATGGCCTTTACTGAATCGGTAAAGGTTGCCGGTCCTTTAATTTCCCGTTCAATTTTATCCAGTCGTTTCATCGTATGTTCCGGGAAAAGCTCGCCGAGTTTCCCGCCAGCCATTCCAGTAGGAAAGTCATTATCGTCGTACAGAATTACTTCCAAATCCAGTTCTTCGGCAACATCAAGCATATCCTGGAAGCGGTCGAAATACTCGGTCGTTAAAAACTTTGGCGTGGTCCCAACTTTTGTCCCATACGAGGCTAAGGGCAATAAACTTACTCCGGCAAATCCGGCATCATGGGCATCCCGCATTTGTTGTCGGATACCTTCGGTGGTTAATTCACCGTTAATGTGCCAGAAGGGCATGGGCTTGTATTGACTGGGCGGATTCTTAAATTGTTTTTCAAGGGAAGTATCACATCCAGAAATAAATAAAATCAGTAAACAAATTAAAAACAGGGTAATCCGCATATGAAAAAATTCTTAATCACTTTCCTTTCAAGCCAGCGCTCATCTCATCCATTAGTTCATTAAAGTATAAAAATAATTAAAATGTCCTGAATTTAATTCATTGTTATTCACCCTTAATATTCCGAAATCAAACAAATTAACTGTGCTAGGTGGTAATACAAGAACCAATTGCCTCAATTAATGAAAATTCACCAATTCCGTTACATTTTAAACTTTACTACCGAAAGGATGATTTTGAGTATACTCCAACAATAATAGCACTGGGATGAAAATGATAGTGTCTAAAGGAATTCCATGTAATCCGGCGTATTCATTACTTCAATATCTTTTGTCAAAACTTCTTTGCTGATATTATTCCTATTGATTTGAGATAAGGAACTCCGGATTGTAAACCTTTAATTGGGACTGAAATATGCTCCATGAATATTCCAATTCGAAAGAAAAAACTACAGATTTATCTTTTTTAGGAAAGCTCTTACAATCATCAACTTATACATTTTCTACCTTCTTTTGCCGTATTGTTAAAAGCGTGGTCCCTTATTCCTTAATATGGAATCGCTTTTGGTATTTCAGTTTCAATTTAGCCAGCTTTTTTATTTTGCTTTGTGACCTTTAAATCCGAGCGCTTCATCGAAGATATCTCCATGCACTTGAGGCTGATGAGCTAGTTTGGCAAATTGTTTGAATTTTTCAATGAGTTCCGGGTGCTTGTCTGCAACGTTCACTTGTTCTTCAATATCGTCCGTAAGATTATAAAGTTCAAACGCTGCTGATGTTGAAGGTTTGATGGCTTTCCAGTGATTCATACGCATGGCCACCTGATTTGCATCTTCCCAGTAAAGGTATTCATGTTTTTCTTGTTCTTTAGATTGATCATCCAACAGCGTGGGCAAAAATGAAATCCCGTCAATATGCTCTGGTATGTTCACTCCCGCAATATCTGCCAGGGTGGGCATCACATCGGGAAAGTAACCTAGAAAATCGGAGACAACACCTGCTTTAATGTGGCCAGGCCACCGAACCACATATGGAACCCGCAGACCTCCTTCATAAAAGTTGCCTTTTCCTCCACGAAACGTTTTTTCCGTTTTTGGGTCAGTATTGGGTGCAAAAAAACCATTCGGATATTTTTCATTACGAAATACGCTAGTATTTGCACCATTATCACCTGAAAGAAAAACAACGGTGTTATCATCGATACCCGTCTCTTTGAGTAATTTCAAAATTTCACCGATCATCCGGTCTGCCATAGCAATAAATGCCGCATAACGTTTGGCTTCATCGTGTGGCGCAACATCCGGGTTAAAATGATGTTGAGGCGCATCCCAGTTGCGGTTTTTATATTTTAAATAAGCTGGGTCATCTTCAGGAATACCGTAGTAAGCATGTGGAAGCGTATAGGGCAGATACGCAAAAAAGGGTTGTTTCCCTGCGTATTCCCGAATGAAATTTTTTGCTTCTTCGTGAACAAGGTACTGTGAAAACGTCTCCCCTTTAAAAGCGTGGCCTGTATTTCCTTCCAAAGGAATTTTTTCACTGTTTTTCAATAAATAATTAGGGAAATACGTATGCGCATGCACCTGGTGATAATATCCAAAGAAAATATCAAATCCATGAAGTTCCGGAACACCGCTTGTTCCCCGATCACCCAGTCCCCACTTGCCAAAACCTCCGGTTGCATATCCTGCATTTCTTAATACCTGTGCTATGGTAAGGTCCTCTTTTTTTATAGGCGTTGCGCCACTATTGTAACGCACACTGGTGTGGCCAGTATGTTGGCCGAGCATCAAAGCAGCACGTGCAGGGGCACAAACATTGGCACCGGCTAAAAACTGTGTAAACCGCATGCCTTCCAATGCAAATAAGTCAATCGCCGGAGTTTCTATTAGTGGATGCCCGAGTGAAGACATTTCGTAGTATCCCCATTCATCGAGCATGATGTAAACAATGTTAGGTTTTTCCTGTGCATTTGACTTGCACGAAAACAGGGAAAAAACAAGTATTGCAAACAATCCATTTAACAAATAATTCCAGTGAAAGCGTCGAAAAATATTGATAGGGCATTCACGAAAAATTCTACACATATTTATTGCATTTTGAATTGTACAGTTTTATCAAAATATACCCGACTTCTAATCATCAAAACATAAAATTTATGTCAGATATAGCTTTTCCCCTCATAAACTATCAGAAGTAATTCATTTAATATTTATTCCGATAACCACCAATCTTCAATTTTATTCCTGAGTTCCCCCACTTTTTCAGGATTGGTGTTCGCAAGGTTGTCCTCTTCAAATGGATCACTGACAATATTGAAGAGTTCAATCCCTTCATCAGGTTTATTGTATTCATCGGGGAGGATCAGCTTATAAGGCAGATCAATGGCAACCTGATGGTACAAACTTGAATCAAATGTGCTGAAATCATGCGCATAGGTTTCCGCAAAAATGAAATCGCGACTTCCAAGTTGTTCTCTATCCAACACATTAATCCCCTGCAAGGCAGGAGGAGCTTCAATCCCACAAATTCCATAAATGGTCGACGCTATATCAATGCTACTGACTGCAGTCGTCGAATCCATTTCCGGATCGATTTCATCGATCCATCTAAACATGATGGGTGTCCGGATGCCCATTTCATAGGGTTCTCTTTTTGAGCGGGGGGCATACCGGTTTGGCCTGTCGGGATCCTGGATCCAGCCGTTGTCGGTTACATAAATGAAGAGTGTTTCCTTGCTTAATCCATTTTGATCAACGTAAATAGCATAATCTTTTATCTCTACGCACCATGATGGATAATACGGTATTCCACCTCGGTATTTGAGCTCAGTCTGTAATTTCCACGCATCGACTTTGATGCCGAGTTCTGCGCTCGCTGCCTTTGCAGCTATTTGACGCGCCTCATCTGCTGATACTGTTGGATATCTTACCGGCGTCTCTGTCCACGACGCTTCTTTGAAACTGCCATCGAGTGCACTGATAATTATCACGACAGCTGTATTTTTTACGAGCTCAGATGTTGATGTCGTGAGAGTTCGCGAGAGCGGATTAGAATAAACCCTTGAAGATGGAAGAACAAATGGCACAACATAGTAATCATCACTTCCTATTTGATTATTTGCTAACTCACTTGACTCCATACCATTCACAAAGATTGGCGAACCTGGAACAGTCTGGGCAAATATCGCAGCAAAATCTTCGTCATAGGGAATGAGTTCCTCAGTAACACCGTCAATCGC
>Ga0209536_100001600_pt1 | contig 37190 bp, 45 predicted proteins | sample DeeMarSeWOR28_12_FD_187461 | JGI IMG/M metagenome (GOLD analysis project Ga0209536, IMG submission 187461) | Marine sediment microbial communities from White Oak River estuary, North Carolina - WOR-2-8_12 (SPAdes) (version 2) | ecosystem: Environmental > Aquatic > Marine > Intertidal zone >... | reverse complement strand
AATGCAGTTAGAGTTAGAGTTGGTGGATTACAGGGCGGGCATTCCGGATTGAATATTCATGAAGGTCGCGGTAATGCCATAAAATTGTTGATTCGTCTCTTATGGAAGGCAGCGCGACAACTTGATCTGCGCCTTGCCAGTCTCGATGGGGGAAGTAAACACAATGCTATTCCCCGGGAATGTGATGCCATAGCTTATTTGTCATCAAGTGATTTATCGACCTTGAAAAAAATGGCTGATCGGTATGATAAGGATTACAAGAACGAGTATCATTTAGTAGACCGTGAGGTATTCGTTTCAATAGCAGAGGATGGTTTTGATAGACCTGATAAAATTTTTACAAAAGATTTTCAGAATCGATTACTTAATATGATTTATTCAATGCCTCATGGTGTATTAGCAATGAGTCAAGCTGTTTCCGGGTTAGTCGAAACTTCAACAAATATGGCTGTTGTTCATCTTGAAAAAGATAGAATCAACATGGTAACCAGCCAGCGTAGTTCTGTTCAATCTGAATTGGTTGATTTGGCGGATATGGTTTGTGCGGTAGGGCAGCAGGCTGGGGCAGAGATTCATCAAAGTAATGGATATCCTGCTTGGCAGCCCAATCCTGAATCACCAACCTTGAAAGAATCTATTGAAGTTTATGAATCGCTTTTTGGAAGTGATCCGAAAGTCAAAGCAATTCATGCTGGATTGGAATGTGGTATTATCGGGGATAAATTTCCGGGCATGGATATGATTTCCTTTGGCCCAACTATTATGGGAGCCCATTCTCCCGATGAGAAAATTGAGATCGCCACGGTGGAGAAATTCTGGAAATTACTTGAAGCCATCTTGGAAAAATTGACGGCTTGATGTTTAACGGCCCCACCCGATAAATCACATATGGTAGGGAAGGTCACACTTGCGCGCCGTAGCGCTTCAGCGCGCAGGCACGTGACTTCGTCTGCGAACCAATTCAAATGTTTTTTGGAATGAATCGACTGTATCGATTCATAAATAGAATTTTCCGGATCCTCTGAAAAACCCCATCAAACATGTCTTCTGTAAGTTTTCCGGTAAAGGTATTCTGCTGACTGGGATGGTATGAAGCTATCAATTGAAGCCTTGAATTAATTCCCAATTCCAATCCGTGTTTGAATCTTGGACGAGGCTTAAAGTTGTCATGCCCATTCCTTTCCAGCATCTTTAACACCTTTGAATAAGCGAGTTGCCCCAAGCAAAGGATAATTTGCTTATTATTCAGTAATTGAAATTCTGTCTCCAGATAGGGCTGGCAATTTGAGAATTCGTGCCTGGTTGGTTTATTTGCCGGAGGAGCACAGCGAATAAAAGCGCTCACAAAACAGTTGTTCAAAGAAAGTCCATCATCTTTGTTTGCCGAATGGGGCTGACTGGCAAATCCAACTTTGAACAAAGCTCGATATAAGAAATCGCCGCTGCGATCTCCGGTAAACATTCTCCCCGTTCGGTTTGCCCCATGTGCAGCCGGGGCTAATCCAACGATCCATAGTCTGCCAGCAATGTCGCCGAATCCGGTAACCGGCTTTCCCCAATAGGCCCAATCGAAAAATCGCTTAGTTTTTTCCCGGGCAGTTTTTTCCCGCCATTTTACCAACCGCGGACATTTCCGGCAAGCGATAATTTTCTTGTTTAATTCCCCAAATTCTTTGTTGATATGGTTTGGCACATTAAGGATCCAAGTGTTCGAGTGGTTAAAGCAAAAATAAGACGCGAAAAGTGAGAAGTAAATCTGTTATTTGCGGTCTACCGTTTGCCATTTCATTCTGAATTCATTAACTCATTAACCCATCACCCATCCCACTTGCTGCCTTCCCCATGCTCCTTGCCAGTTATAGTATCCGCACATTCACCGCCCGGTCGCCTTTCATTTCCCGCTTAAAATCGAAGCCGACTTTCATATTCTCTTTAATAAGCACATTTTTATATTTGGGATGCATATCTTTTTTGCTAAAGTAAACCTCATCCCCTTCGTCAGTCGTAATAAAACCATAGCCTTTAAAGTGATCGAACATTTTGACCTTGCCCGTTTCCATTGCGCCTCCTTATGGTTGGTAACATTTGAGCGAAAATGGCATGAAAATAAATATAAATTGATTGCCTCCGATTGCAATAAATATTTGCACTAAACAACTCTATGGCTTAAACTTTGTTGGTTATGCAACAATATTTCAAACGCAGGCTGCTGACGCTTATTCCGGTAATCTTTGGAGTAGTAACAGCAGTTTTCTTTATAATCCATTTGATACCTGGTGATCCGGTTGTTTTGATGTTAGGAGAAAACACTCAGCCGGGAGACATAGAAGCTCTTCGCCTCCGTTTGGGTTTGGATCGTCCACTATTAGAACAATATTATCATTTTTGGCTGAATCTTTTGCAGGGGAATTTGGGAGAATCAATTTATCACCGGCAGCCTGTAATTGGTTTGGTTCTGGAAAGGTTACCGAATACAATTCTACTGGCTGTGGCGGCCCTGCTGGTTTCGCTAATCATTGCTTTTCCATTGGGTATTTTTTCCGCTTTAAAGCAAAGAAAATGGATAGATTACTTTTCATTAGGATTTTCAATTTTGGGAATTAGCATGCCGGTGTTTTGGCTAGGGCCTCTATTAATAATTGTATTTGCCGTTCAATTGCATTGGTTGCCGGTTGCCGGAATGGGCAGTTGGAAGCATATAGTTATGCCCGCCTTTACACTTGGATTTGGTTTGGCTGCCATAACTACCAGAATGATCCGTGCCTCAATGATTGAAGTGATGAACCAGGACTACATTCGTACCGCATTTGCTAAGGGATTGAACAAAGCACGTGTTATCCGGGTCCATGCCCTAAAAAATGTGATGATCCCGGTAATCACCATCGTTGGTCTTCAATTGGGAGCTTTATTTGGCGGTACAATAATTACCGAGGTTGTTTTCTCCTACCCCGGTGTGGGAAGGCTTTTAATTTTAGGTATTTTGCGGCGGGATTATCCTTTGGTTCAGGGAGCAATATTGATGATCGCTTTTTCCTATATCATTATCAATTGGATAACAGATATTGTCTACAGTGAAGTGGATCCGAGAATTCGATTAAAGTGAACAGACCAGCTTTGCCGCAATATGATTCGCCCACGCATTCTGCCTAAAAGAATTAATTAGAAAAATATTTTTCTATTGCATCGAAAATATTATTTATTAAATTGCGAAGCTCTAAAATAGGGTTGCTGGCGTAGCTCAATTGGTAGAGCAGCTGATTTGTAATCAGCAGGTTGGGGGTTCAAGTCCCTTCGCCAGCTCAGTCGACGACTGCCGACGAGCCTACGGCCTCGAAGAGAAGTATGAGAGGGGAGGTAGCGAAGCGGTCAAACGCATCAGACTGTAAATCTGACGGCAGATGCCTTCGGTGGTTCGAATCCGCCCCTCCCCACAGGATTAGCTCAAAGCAATGAGAGTTACGAACGAGGGGTTGGATAAAGGGTGATAAAGAAAGCGGGCCTGCACGCCAGAGTGGCGTTTCGGCACGCAGGCGGGAGTAACTCAGTTGGTAGAGTCACAGCCTTCCAAGCTGTTGGTCGCGGGTTCGAGTCCCGTCTCCCGCTCATCAGGAAGCAATATTTGGCTCCCTGTCAAGCCCACGTAGCTCAGTTGGTAGAGCACATCCTTGGTAAGGATGAGGTCACCGGTTCAACCCCGGTCGTGGGCTCATTGCTTTTTATGTCATTATGAAAGGTCTGAAATAATTAAAAGTTAAGCTAAACTTTCAATAGTTGGAGGAAAGCCAATGGCAAAGAAAAAATTTGAACGAACGAAACCCCACGTAAATGTTGGGACAATTGGTCACGTGGATCATGGCAAAACAACCCTGACGGCCGCGATGACTTTGTATCTGAGCAAAAAGGGTTTATCGGAGGCTAGAACCTTTGATAGTATCGACAACGCTCCCGAGGAAAAAGAACGCGGAATTACCATTGCCACCGCCCACGTCGAGTACGAAACCGAAAAGAGGCACTATGCCCATGTGGATTGCCCGGGTCACGCAGATTATGTGAAGAATATGATTACGGGTGCCGCGCAAATGGACGGAGCTATTTTAGTCGTCAGTGCCGCGGATGGTCCTATGCCCCAAACTCGTGAGCATATTTTGTTAGCCCGACAGGTGAACGTTCCATATATCGTTGTCTATTTAAATAAAGTTGACCAGGTGGATGATCCAGAGCTTTTGGATCTGGTAGAGTTAGAAGTACGTGAATTGCTCAGTGATTATGAGTTCCCGGGCGACGATATACCGGTTATCCGCGGTAGTGCCCTGGAAGCGCTTAATAATATTGATGATGCTGAGAAAACCAAATCTTTGCAGGAATTACTTGATGCCGTTGATGATTATGTCCCGACTCCGGAACGTGCCATTGACAAACCATTTTTAATGCCTGTTGAAGACGTTTTTAGTATTACCGGTCGTGGCACAGTAGGCACCGGTCGTATTGAGCGCGGGCAAGTGAAAGTCGGTGAAGAAATGGAGCTTGTCGGTTTAGGCGCACATCGGAAGACTGTGGTTACGGGCGTGGAGATGTTCCGTAAATTATTAGACGACGGACAGGCCGGTGATAATGTCGGCTTACTGCTTCGCGGTGTGGAAAAGGAGGAACTGGAGCGTGGCATGGTTGTGGCAAAACCGGGTTCTATTACGCCACATACAAAATTTAAAGCCAATGTTTATGTTTTAAAGAAAGAGGAAGGCGGTCGTCATACGCCATTCTTCAAAGGATACCGTCCCCAATTCTATTTCCGTACCACTGACGTAACCGGAGAATGCATTCTGCCGGAAGGCGTTGAAATGATTATGCCAGGCGACAATATTGAAATGGAAGTAAATCTTGGTAAAGAGATCGCTATGGAAAAGGAATTGCGGTTTGCTATTCGTGAAGGTGGCCGAACGGTTGGCGCCGGTGTGGTAACCGATATTATCGAGTAAACCCAGGTAAATGTAAAACGGCAGGGCTCAGTCTTGAGGGATAACATTACTTTAGAGTGTACGGTTTGCAAAAACAGAAATTACGCGACAACTAAGAACAAACGGAAACATACTCAAAGAGTCGAATTTAAGAAATATTGTAAATTCTGCGCAAAGCACACAATCCATAAAGAAACCAGGTAACTCGTTAAATTTGGTATAGGCCTGTAGCTCAATTGGCTAGAGCACCGGTCTCCAAAACCGGGGGTTGGGGGTTCGAGTCCCTCCAGGCCTGCTGCCTTAATGGGTATTTAATGAAACCAAATAGTGCAAACAAAGGATGATAAAAAAATCAAAAGAATTCGTCGAAGATGTTCGTACCGAAATGAAAAAAGTCAACTGGCCGGAACGACATGACTTGCTCAATTCAACCTATGTGGTAATTGTTATTTCCATCATTTTTACGATAATCATTTTTGCCGCGGATTGGATTGTCTCCACAGTTGTAAATCTTATTTATTAGCAGGGAACGATACCTTGGAAATGAAATGGTATAGCTTAAGAGTATATTCGGGACAGGAAGCTAAAGTGAAAGCGCATTTGGAAAATGCCATCCAATTTGAGAAAATGGAAGAATATTTTGGCAGAATCATTGTTCCCTCAGAGCCGGTACTGGAAATGCGCGGCGGGAAGAAACGTCTAAAAAACAAAGTGTTTTTTCCAGGATACGTTCTAATCGAGATGGTTCATAACACCAAGACAGCCTATTTGGTACAAGATGCGCCGGGCGTAATCAGCTTTGTTGGGCCGAAGAACAATCCGCAAGTCGTTCGTCTGGATGAAGTTGATGCCATTTTACGCAGAGTTGAGCGTCAGGAAACGGAAGTTGAAAAAGTTGATGTGCCATTTAGTTTAGGCGACGTCATCAGAGTGATGGATGGTCCGTTTGCGGATTTCACCGGCGTTGTTGAAGAGATTAACGAAGAAAAGAAAAAAGTAAAGGTATCCGTTAGCATTTTCGGAAGACCAACTCCTGTTGAGTTAGACTTTCTGCAGGTACAAATAGAAAATTAACAATCAGGTATTACGATGGCAAAAAAAGTAATTGGTATGATAAAACTCCAGATTCCGGCGGGTCAGGCAAATCCGTCGCCCCCTGTTGGACCCGCGTTGGGGCAACAGGGAGTTAACATTATGGAATTTTGCAAAGCTTTCAACGCAAAGACGAAAGACAAAGTAGGCTATATTATTCCAGTGGTCATCACTGTTTATGCAGATAGGTCATTCAGTTTTATCACCAAAACGCCTCCGGCCTCTACCCTATTGATAAAAGCTGCCGGAATTGAGAAAGGATCCGGAGAGCCCAATCGTGAGAAGGTGGGGAAAGTTACCCGGGCGCAACTGCAGGAGATCGCTAAAACCAAAATGGAAGATTTAAATGCCATGGATATTCAGGCAGCGATGAAAATAATTGCGGGAACCGCCCGCAGCATGGGAATTGAAATTGCTGAGGATTCAACCGTTGCTGCCTAGTAAAACTTGCTATTACGTTTGAGGATTTCAATGAAAAGAAGTAAAAGATATCAAAACGGTTTCAAACAAATTGAACCAAGAGAATATTCTCTCAACGATGCCGTTGATTTGTTAAAAAAAACTGCCACGGCCAAATTTGATGAGACGGTTGAGCTCGCCGTCCATCTTGGGGTAGATCCCCGTCATGCGGATCAGGTAGTACGCGGAACGGTTGCATTACCTCATGGGCTGGGAAAAGAGATTCGCGTAGCGGCTATAGCCAGCAGTGCCAAAATTGAAGAGGCTAAGAAAGCCGGTGCCGATTTTGCCGGTTATGAAGATCTTATTGAAAAAATCCAGGGAGGATGGCTGGATTTTGATGTTTTGGTTGCAACCCCGGATGTCATGAAAGATTTAGGGAGATTGGGGAAGGTCTTAGGTCCGCGAGGCTTGATGCCAAATCCTAAGAGCGGCACGGTCACAATGGATATTGGGCCGGCGGTAAAAGAAATTAAGGCGGGGAAAATTGATTTCCGGGTCGATAAGTTCGCAATTATACATACCAGCGTCGGGAAAGCCTCTTTTGAACCCAATAAGCTTCATGACAACATTAAGACTTTGCTTCAGACAATTATTCGGCTAAAACCGGCATCCTCAAAGGGTGCCTATTTAAGAAGCATTTGCCTGTCGAGCACGATGGGGCCGGGAATTAGAATGATGACGAATCCGGTAGAGTATCAGGATTAATCAATAAGTTTGGGAATAGAAAAATGCCAACACCACAAAAGGAAAAAATTGTCTCAGAAATGACAGATAAATTCTCAAGGGCAAAAAGTATCTTCCTGGCGGATTTTTCAGGAATTGATGTCAATACAATTAATGCTCTTCGCAAAAAATTTCATGATGAAAAAGTTGAATATCGGATTGTAAAAAATACCCTGGCAGAAATTTCTTTTAAGAACGCCGGGATCGAAGGAATGACCACGCATCTTAACGGTGTGAATTCCTATGCTATCAGTTATGACGATCCAACACTACCCATGAGGGTGGTGGATAATTTTAGAAACAATCTGGAAGAGAAATTTATTGTGAAGGCTGCCTATTTTGAGGGGGAAGTCATTGGACCCGATCAAATTACGGGTATCGCCCAATTACCCTCCAGAGAGCAATTATTGGCAAAATTAATCGGAATTCTGCAGGCGCCGGTTGGTAAGACGGTGGGAACTCTTCAGGCAAGTCTCACAAAATTTTTGATGATATTGAAAAGTTTGGAAACGAAAAAAGGTAATCAAGAATCGTAATTAATTATTTTAGCTTAACGGAGGTTTCAAATGGCTGAATTAGAAAAACTTGTTGATACTCTTGGAAACTTAAAAGTCCTTGAGTTGGCAGAATTAGTTAAAATGCTGGAAGACAAATTCGGGGTTACGGCTGCTGCACCGGTCGCGATGCCTGTTGCCGGGATGCCCGCAGCCGGTGGCGCGGCAGAGGCGCCTGCTGAAGAAAAGTCCGAATTTGATGCGGTTCTGAAAGAGATCGGGGCGCAGAAAATCCAGGTAATTAAGGTTGTTCGTGCCATCACCGGTTTGGGTTTAAAAGAAGCCAAAGATTTGGTAGAAGGTGCTCCAAAACCGGTTAAAGAGGGCGTGGAAAAGGCCGAAGCCGAAGACATCAAGAAACAGCTTGAAGAAGTCGGTGCCAAAGTAGAAATAAGCTAATTCTTTAATTTTAAATAGACGGGGGCAGTTTTTTGAAGAACAATAATTTGATTGAGCGTCAATCATTCTCAAAAATCCCCACGATTGTAAAATATCCTGATCTATTGGAAGTTCAGAGAAGATCTTATATTGAATTTCTGCAAGAGGATAAATTACCTGAAGAGCGGAAAAACGCTGGGCTGGAAGCTGTATTTAAGAATATGTTCCCGATTGTTGATAGCCGGGAAAATTTTATTTTGGATTATGTTGAATACAGCATTGACAAGCCCAAATATACTGTCAGGGAATGTCGTGAAAGAGGATTGACGTACGCTGTACCGATAAAATGCAAACTTAGACTTTCTATCAAAGACCCATCGGGCGAAACCGAAGAGTATACCGAGACAATTGAACAGGATGTGTACCTGGGGAATTTTCCATACATGACGGATCGCGGTACATTCGTCATTAACGGCGCGGAACGTGTGATTGTCAATCAATTGCATCGGGCGCCGGGCGTATTCTTTGATGAAAGCATTCATCCCAACGGGACCAAGATTTTCTCCGCCCGGATCATTCCTTTTCGGGGTAGCTGGGTGGAATTCATGACCGACATAAATGATTGTCTGCATGTTTATATTGATCGTAAGAAGAAGTTTTATGTAACCACCTTTTTGCGATCTCTTGGATTTGCCACCAATAAGGAAATCCTGGAATTATTTGACCTTATTGAGGAGGTAGATCCCACTAAAGCAGATACGACTGCAATCGTCGGTCGAAAAGCCGTTGAAGATGTAATAAACGAAAAGACCGGTGAAGTGCTTGTTGAGAGCGGAACCCTCTTAGACGAAGAATTGGTCAAAGCGTTAAAATCTGCAAAAATAAAGATGGTCCGATTGGGCAAAGTTAATGATCCTTCTCTGCCCAATCTTGTTTTGAATACACTTGAAAAAGATTCGGCCAAAAATGAGGAAGCCGCACTGCGGTTGATTTACGAAATGCTAAGATCAGGCGAGCCGCCGGATCTGGACACGGCGCGTGATTTGTTGAAAAAGATGTTCTATAATCCCAAACGGTATGAATTGGGTGATGTGGGTCGATATCGTCTTAACAAAAAACTCGGCCTCGAAACTGATTTTGAAACAACCGTTTTGACTCAAGAAGATTTTATTGAGATTATCAAATATCTGATTGAATTGCGCGAAGGAAAGAGAGCCACAGATGATATTGACCATTTGGGAAACCGACGGATAAGAACTGTAGGGGAACAACTGGCAGCACAATTCAGTCTTGGGCTGACAAGGATGGCGCGGACAATAAAGGAGCGGATGAATCTGGGTGATGCTGAAACCTTAACTCCTCAAGAACTGATTAATGCCCGTGCGATTACCTCGGTAATCAATACATTTTTTGGCACATCTCAACTTTCACAATTTATGGATCAAACAAATCCCTTGGCAGAATTGACCCACAAACGACGAATGAGCGCTTTGGGGCCGGGTGGTTTGACGCGTGAAAGAGCCGGATTTGAGGTGCGGGATATCCACTATACCCATTATGGTCGTCTATGTCCCATTGAAACGCCGGAAGGCCCAAATATTGGGCTAATTTCTTCCTTAAGTGTTTTGGCAAGGATAAATGATTTTGGATTTATCGAAACGCCTTATCGTAAAGTTAAAGACGGCAAATTGACTGATGATATGACCTTCCTTTCCGCTGACGATGAAGAGCGGGCAGTGATCGCTCAATTTAATGCGCCTGTTGATCCAGAGAAAAAGACTTTTATGCGGGATATAGTTAAAGTGCGCCAGAAGGGTGATTTCTTAATGGTGGCTCCCAAAGATGTTCAATATGTGGATGTGGCATCCAATCAAATCCTTTCCGCCTCAGCGTCTTTAATTCCCTTTGTCGAACATGACGATGCGAACCGGGCGCTAATGGGATCAAACATGCAGCGTCAATCCGTCCCTCTTTTAAAACCAGAGGCTCCGATTGTTGGCACTGGCGTTGAAGGACAGGTTGCGCGCGACTCGGGAGCTATGGTCATTTCGGACGTGGACGGTGTGGTGGAGAAAGTTGATGCTGAAAAAATTGTAATTCGCGTGAATCCGAAAACTGTGGAGAATGTCAGAAGCATATTAACCGGAGAATCTGAAAGAGTTGAGTATAGCCTTTTAAAATTTGTGAGAACCAACCAGAATACATGCGTCAACCAAAAGCCTCTTGTAAAGGAAGGCCAACAAATTTCCAAAGGCGATGTGCTGGCAGACGGACCGGCAACGGACAGGGGCGAACTGGCATTGGGTCGAAATGTACTCGTGGCTTTTATGCCCTGGAATGGTTACAACTTTGAAGACGCCATTGTTATTTCTGAACGGCTCGTAAAGCAAGATTATTTTACATCCATTCACATTGAAGAATTTGAAATACAGGTAAGAGATACCAAACGTGGCGAAGAAGAACTAACTCGCGAGATACCGAATGTGAGCGAGGAAGCCACCAAAAATTTGGATGAAACCGGTATTATACGTGTCGGAGCTGAAGTTAAATCCGGGGATATACTTGTTGGTAAGGTTACTCCTAAAGGCGAAACCGAACCTACGCCGGAGGAAAAATTGCTGAAGGCCATTTTTGGGAGCAAGGCTGGCGATGTGAAGGATGCCTCTTTAAAACTTCCCGCAAGTATGGAAGGAATTGTGATTGACACAAAGCTATTCTCTCGCAAAAAGAAAGATGCGAAAACAAAGAAGGAAGACAAGAAAAGAGTAGAGATTCTTGATAAGGAAGCAGAGGAGAGAATATCTGAAATCAAGCAACTGACGCGGACGTATTTGTTCGAAGAATTTGGTGACAAGGCAACCAAAGGAATTCAAACCGAAGACGGGAAAACCATACTGAAAAGCGGTGAAAAGATAACCAAATCCAGTTTTAATAAAGTGGATCTGGAATCAGTTGATAGTGAGTCTGCCTGGTTCGATGACAGTTCGAAGAACAAAAAGATACGCAAATTATTTACGGAATATAAAAACCTGATGCGCGAGATTGATAATGAGCTACGAACCGAAAAACACAAAATCATGATCGGAGACGAACTGCCGCCAGGAATCGTTCAACTAGCGAAAGTCTACGTAGCCCAAAAACGCAAGCTGAAGGTTGGTGATAAAATGGCCGGTCGTCATGGTAACAAAGGTGTTATTGCCAAAATCGTTCCCGAAGAAGATATGCCCTTTTTGCCGGATGGAAGTCCGGTAGATATTGTCCTGAATCCATTGGGCGTTCCCTCCCGAATGAACCTGGGTCAAATATTTGAAACGACTCTTGGTTGGTCGGGTAAAATTTTGAACAAATTATATTCAACGCCTGTGTTTGACGGCGCTACCTATGAGGAGGTACTGGAAGAACTCGAAAAAGCCGGATTGCCTCTTGAAGGAAAAATGACCATATATGACGGTCAAACCGGTGAAGAGTTCGATCAGAAGATAACTATCGGTCAAATTTATATGATGAAACTGTCTCATATGGTTGATGACAAAATCCATGCGCGGTCAATCGGACCCTACTCCTTGATTACCCAGCAGCCGTTGGGCGGTAAGGCGCAGTTTGGTGGTCAGAGGTTTGGTGAGATGGAAGTTTGGGCGCTCGAAGCCTATGGCGCTGCCCATACGCTTCAGGAAATATTGACTTATAAGAGTGACGATGTTCAGGGACGCACCAAAGTCTATGAATCAATAGTGAAAGGCGACAATTTACCGGAGCCGGGTCGACCCGAGTCTTTTAACGTACTGGTGAAGGAACTGCAGGGACTTGGCCTGGACATAAACATAGAGTAAATCTTGGTATATAAGAATGACACCAAGAATAATTGTTAGAACTGAACTAATTAAAAACTTTAAAAGGAGAGGATAAACTTGGATAATTATCCTTTGAAAGGCCAGATTTCAAAAATTTCAGTTGGATTGGCATCTCCTAATACCATTCTAGAAAAAAGCTATGGAGAGGTTACGAAACCAGAAACCATAAACTACAGATCTTTTAAACCGGAAAAGGAAGGGCTCTTTTGTGAAAAAATCTTTGGCCCAGTTAAAGATTGGGAATGTCATTGCGGGAAATACAAACGGATCCGCTACAAAGGGATTATTTGTGATCGCTGTGGTGTGGAAGTTACCACCAAAAGCGTGCGGAGGGAACGCATGGGGCATATTAGTTTAGCTGTCCCTATTGTACACATCTGGTATTTTCGATCTACCCCGACAAAGATAGGCTACCTGCTGAACATTTCTCCCAAAGATCTTGAGCGCATAATCTATTACGAATCGTATGTCGTCATTCAGCCGGGTAATACCGGATTGAGCGTCGGCGATCTGTTGACTGAAGAAGAATACTTGAATATCGTTGAAGGACTGAATCCAGAAGAGAGAGAGTTGCCGGATGATAACCCGGATAAGTTCATTGCAAATATGGGCGGAGAAGCCATCCGGGATATGTTGCGGCGGATTGAAATTGAAGAGTTGTCCGATGAGTTGCGAACCGTTTTGAAAACTGAAAAATCCCAGCAGAAAAAACATGAAGCGTTGAAAAGGCTAAAGGTAGTGGAGGCATTTCGAACTCGCGAAAATGGTGAGTACAAGAACAAAGCCGAATGGATGGTTTTGGATGTCATTCCGGTGATCCCGCCCGAATTAAGGCCTTTGGTACCCTTGGAAGGCGGTCGTTTTGCAACCAGCGATCTAAACGATTTGTACCGACGGGTTATTATTCGCAACAACCGGTTGAAAAAATTAATGGACATCAAAGCGCCTGAAGTAATCCTCCGTAACGAAAAGCGGATGCTCCAGGAAGCCGTCGATGCGCTTTTCGACAATACAAAGCGCACTACGGCAGTTCGCAGCGATGGAAATCGTCCCCTGAAGTCATTGTCGGACATGCTGCGCGGAAAGCAAGGGCGCTTCCGTTTGAATCTATTAGGAAAACGGGTTGATTATTCCGGCAGATCGGTGGTGGTTGTTGGGCCCAGGCTGAAATTGTACGAATGCGGTCTACCGAAAGAAATGGCGGTGGAATTATTCAAACCCTTTATTATAAGGAAGCTTCAAGACCGAAAAATTGTCAAGACCGTCAAAAGCGCAAAACGGTTTGTAGATAAAAGAGATGCCGTTGTATTCGAAATACTGGAAGAGATTGTTTCTGAGCACCCGGTCCTCTTGAACCGCGCTCCCACGCTGCATCGGTTGGGAATTCAGGCATTTCAACCGATTCTGATCGAAGGAAAAGCGATTGAAATACATCCATTGGTTTGTGCCGCGTTTAATGCAGACTTTGACGGAGACCAGATGGCCGTCCACGTTCCGCTGAGCTTTGAAGCGCAGATGGAAGCAAGATTGTTGATGCTTGCCTCGCACAACATTCTGTCGCCGGCAAGCGGTCGACCGTTAGCCATCCCAAGTCAGGACATGATTCTTGGGGTCTATTACTTAACCAAAGAGAGAAAAAATGTTAATGGCCAAGGCAAAATCTTTTCTTCTCCAAATGAAGTGATCATTGCCTATAATGACAAAAAAGTTGATCTGCACGCCATTATCAAAGCCAGGATAAATGGTGAATTAATCGAAACTACGGTCGGACGGATTCTATTTAACAGTGTCGTCCCAGACGAAGTTGGGTTTGTAAATGAAGCCTTGAGCAAAAAAGCGCTTGAGAGTTTAATATCAAACGTACATTTGAAGATAGGCAATCTTAGCACGGTCAAATTTCTTGACCAGCTGAAAGAATTGGGCTTTCGGTATGCAACCATCGTCGGTTCCAGTATTGGCTTAAATGATGTCGTGGTACCTGAGATCAAAACCAAGATTGTGGAGGATGCCTACAACGAAGTAAAGATGCTGGAAGAACAATACTGGATGGGTACCATTACTGAGGGCGAAAGATATAACAAGGTAATCGACATTTGGACCCGCGTAACGGAGCGGGTATCAATGGAGATGTTCAATATTCTCAGCGACAACCAGGAGGGTTTTAATCCGTTATACATGATGTCTGATTCCGGCGCCCGGGGAAGCCGGGAGCAGATTCGCCAGTTGGCGGGGATGCGGGGATTAATGGCGAAACCGCAAAAGACACTTACCGGTCAAACCGGCGAAATTATTGAAAATCCCATAACGGCAAACTTTTTGGAAGGACTGTCGGTTCAGGAATACTTCATTTCCACGCACGGCGCACGAAAAGGATTGGCTGATACGGCTCTGAAAACAGCTGACGCTGGCTATCTCACTCGCCGCCTCGTTGACGTGGCCCAGGATGTAATGATAACCGAGTATGATTGTGGTACCATCTTGGGAATCGATACCTTCGCAATTAAAGAAGGTGAAAAAATAATTGAACCGCTTTCAGATCGTATTTTAGGACGTGTATCGGTTGAAGACGTTCATGATCCAATATCCGGTGAACTGTATGTAACCGCCGGGCAATTGATCGAGGAAGAGATTGCCCAAAAAATCGATGAATCGGCCATAGATTCTATCACCATCCGTTCGGTGTTAACTTGTGAATCGGCACGTGGCGTCTGCGCGCTTTGCTACGGACGGAACCTTGCCACCGGAAGATTGGTGGATATCGGCGAGGCTGTTGGGGTCATGGCGGCGCAGAGTATTGGAGAGCCGGGAACGCAGTTGACCCTTAGAACCTTCCATATCGGTGGAACCTCAGGGCGAATTGCTGCCCAATCTGAAGTCGTTAGCAGGTTTGCTGGAAAAGTCAAATATGAAAATCTAAGATTTCTAGAGACGACGGTTAAGGAAGATGGACAGGTCGAAAAGGAGAATATGTGCATCGGGCGCAATGGCAAAATTCATATCATGAATGATAAGGGGCGTTCACTACTTAATTATACAGTTCCGTACGGTGCAAAAATATTTGTTGGCGATAAAGCAGAGATTGATCGGGGCAAGATCCTTTTTGAGTGGGATCCTTACTCCTCTGTGATTCTTACCGAGACCGACGGTAAGGTAAAATTTGAAGATCTGGTTGAAAACGTAACAACTCACGAGGAAATAGACGAACACACGTTGCAGAAGCAATTGGTTGTCATCGAATCTCGTAATAAAAACCTTAGCCCCCACATTTCAATTGTCAATCCGAAGACGGATGAAAAAGTTACCTACATTTTGCCCGTCAAAGCACATATTCTGGTTCATGATAATGATTCTGTTCGGGCTGGTCAAATTCTTGCTAAAATTCCGCGGGAAATTGGAAAAACAAGGGATATAACCGGTGGTCTGCCGCGCGTTGCAGAACTTTTTGAAGCGCGTAAGCCCAAAGAACAGGCTGTTGTCAGTGAAATTGACGGTGTTGTTCATTTTGGCCCTATCAAACGGGGTATCCGCGAAATCGAGGTCGAAGGGACGATCGAGAAAAAGAAGTATTTGATTCCCCACAGCAAACATGTACTCGTGCATCACGGAGACTATGTGAAAGCCGGTGAAATCCTGACGGATGGGTCAATTGCGCCTCATGATATCCTTCAAATCTTGGGACCGAATAAAGTGCAGGAATATCTCGTAAATGAAATCCAGGAAGTATACCGCCTTCAGGGTGTGAGAATCAACGACAAACATATAGAGGTTATTGTGCGGCAAATGATGCAGCGTGTTCGGGTGATTGATCCCGGGGATACTTACTTCCTTGAAGGAGATACGGTCAACAAATTCATTTTCCAGGAAGAAAATGAACAAATTCGAAACAAAGTGATTATTACCGAACCAGGCGATTCCCGCTTTAAGAAGCGTCAGGCAGTTGAGCGAGTGAAGTTTGACTATACAAACCGTCAATTGGAAAAAGGCGAAAAAGCACAGTCGGAAGCTCGTACCGCGGAGCCCGCAACAGCCGAACCCATTTTGTTGGGTATTACCCAGGCTGCACTCACAACCGATAGCTTTATTTCGGCTGCGTCGTTCCAGGAGACGACCCGAGTATTAACAGATGCGGCAGTTGCCGGCAAGGTTGATTATCTGTACGGCCTGAAAGAAAATGTAATTGTGGGAAACTTGGTGCCTTCGGGAACGGGGCTTAAGAAGTTTAAGCAATTACAGGTTGAGTCAAAAACCGGTAAAGGAGAAGAAGAAGAAGTCTCGGAAGAAGTGCCCGCAAATTAGCGGAATAAAATATATTTCTGTTTGAAAAACCTTTTTCTGGTTATAAATTTTAAGTCTTTGGATTTTTTGCATTGGAGGAAAGATTTGCCAACTATTAACCAATTAATAAGACAGGGTCGTAAGAGAGTACTTAAGAAGAATAAAGCTCCCGCACTGGGCAATTGTCCACAAAAACGGGGAGTGTGTACTCGAGTTTATACAACAACTCCCAAAAAACCGAACTCGGCTCTGCGAAAAGTGACTCGTGTTCGATTAACCAATGGGATAGAGGTAACTGCATATATACCTGGTGAAGGGCATAATCTGCAGGAGCACTCAATCGTTATGATTCGTGGTGGCAGGGTAAAGGATTTGCCAGGCGTTCGCTATCATATCATTCGTGGAACTCTGGATACCAGCGGTGTGAATGATCGGAAAAAAGGACGCTCAAAATATGGAACAAAAAAACCTAAATGAGAAAAATTAACTGAGGAATAGATGCGACGAAGAAGAGCACCTGAAAGAAAAGTATTACCTGATCCCAAATATCAAAGTCTATTGGTAAGTAAGTTCGTCAATATAATGATGCTAATGGGAAAGAAGAGTATTTCGGAAAAGATCTTTTATGAGGCAATGGACTTAATTGATAAAAAACTCAAAAAGGATCCGATGGAAGTTTTCAAAAAAGCGATGGAAAATGTAGCTCCGATTTTGGAAGTTCGCTCGCGTCGTGTTGGAGGCGCAACTTACCAGGTTCCTGTCGAGGTTCGGGAAAAACGCCGTATCTCGTTGGCCATTCGGTGGATAGTGACCAATTCCCGTAAACGGTCTGAACCGACAATGGCGGGACGGTTGGCAGGTGAGTTTATGGATGCTTTCAAGGGAGAAGGCTCTTCAGTTAAGAAGCGCGAGGATACACATAAAATGGCTGAAGCCAATAAAGCATTTGCCCATTTCAGGTGGTAAAGAAAAGTAGAATTTATGAAACAGAAATTTGTTTTAGAAAAAGTAAGAAATATTGGAATCATGGCGCATATTGATGCGGGCAAGACAACAACGACCGAGAGAATACTTTTCTACACCGGTCGCCTCCATCGAATGGGTGAAGTGCATGAGGGCTCTACCACTATGGATTGGATGGATCAGGAGAGAGAACGTGGCATCACAATCACATCCGCCGCCACCACTTGCTTCTGGAGAGATTATCGAATCAACATCATTGATACGCCGGGGCATGTTGATTTTACGGCCGAAGTTGAGAGGTCTTTGAGAGTGCTTGACGGAGCGGTTGCTTTATTTTGCGCTGTGGGAGGGGTTGAACCACAGTCTGAGACAGTTTGGCGTCAAGCCGACCGTTATGAAATCCCCCGGATTGCTTTTGTAAATAAAATGGATCGTATTGGTGCAGACTTTTATAATGTTCTGGAAATGATTAAGGTTCGACTGGGAGCTCACCCGGTTGCTGTTCAGATACCGTTGGGCGAGGGGGATTTATTTAACGGTTTAATTGACCTCATTAAGATGAAAGCAGTGATTTTTGATGAGACGAGCCTGGGGACAAAGTGGTACGAAGAAGAAATCCCCCGAGACTTACACGATAAAGCAAATGAATACCGGATGCATCTTCTCGAAGCGGCTGCTGAATTTGATGATCATTTGATGGAGAAATACTTGGAAGGGAAGGACATTGGTGAACAAGAAATTAAAAGTGCATTAAGAAAAGGTGTTTTGAAAAACAACATTGTGGTTGTTTTGCTTGGCTCAGCATTTAAGAACAAAGGTGTTCAAAGATTATTGGATGCTGTTATCGATTATCTTCCTTCACCCAAAGAAGTGAAGCCAGTGATGGGAATTGATCCGCGTAATTCGAATGAGATTATCCGGCCTACATCGGATGATTCTCCATTCACAGCTTTGGCATTCAAGATAATGACAGATCCTTACGTTGGCAGACTTACCTTCTTTCGAGTTTACAGCGGTTCAATGAAGAGCGGTTCTTATGTTTACAATTCGAATTCTGAACGGAGGGAGCGCCTGGGACGCATATTGCAAATGCATGCCAACCATCGCGAGGAGATCGATGAAGTGAGCGCCGGTGACATCGCAGCAGGGGTGGGACTAAAAAATACACGCACTGGTGACACACTATGCATTCAGGATAAACCGGTTATTCTGGAATCAATGAAATTTCCCGAACCGGTTATTGCGGTTTCAATTGAGCCCAAATCCAAAGCGGATGCTGATAAGCTAACCCAATCTCTTTCAAAATTGACCGATGAGGATCCCACCTTTGTGGTTTCCTCGGATGAAGAGACCGGTCAAACCATTATTAGCGGAATGGGTGAATTGCACCTGGAAATTATTGTCGATCGGTTATTAAGGGAATTCAAAGTGGACGCCCGAGTGGGTAGGCCGCAAGTGGCATATAAAGAGACCATCACCCTGGAGGTTGAGGCTGAAGGCAAGTTTATCCGGCAAAGCGGCGGCCGAGGTCAGTACGGCCACGCGATCATTACAATGATGCCCAATGAGAAAGGGAAAGGATTCGAGTTTGAGAACAAAGTTGTTGGTGGTACGGTCCCCAAGGAGTACATTCCGTCGGTCAAATTGGGGATTCAGCAAGCGCTGAGAAATGGCGTTTTAGCCGGCTATCCAGTTATTGATGTCAAGGCAGCTTTGTTGGATGGATCCTATCATGATGTTGACTCCAGCGAGATGGCATTTCAAATTGCAGGATCAATGGCGGCAAAGAATGCTCTGGCGAAGGCGAAACCCGTTTTGCTTGAGCCGTTTATGGAAGTGGAAATTATCGTTCCGGAAGAATATTTAGGCGACGTAGTTGGTGATCTTAATTCAAGACGGGGGAAAATATCCGGTATTCTGCCAAGAAAAGATGCTCATGTAATCGAAGGTCATGTGCCACTGGCGGAAATGTTTGGGTATGCAACATCATTGCGTTCTGTTACACAGGGTAGAGCAATCTATACCATGCAGTTTGAGAATTATCGTGAAGTTCCGATAGAAATTTCCAAAGAATTAGTTGAAGAAATAAAAGGTACTGTCAAAAAATAAGAGGTTGTTGTGCCAGGTCAAAGTATACGAATTAAATTAAAGGCGTATGATCATCATCTGATAGATAAATCGTCGGAAAAAATAATTACTACCGCCAAAGCGACGGGGGCGCTAATTTCCGGACCCATTCCATTGCCGACGAAACATAGTTTATTTACAGTTTTACGTTCGCCCCATGTTGATAAGAAATCAAGAGAGCAGTTTGAAATACGTGTACACAAACGACTCATTGATATCCATAACGCGACAAATAAAACCATCGATCAATTAATGAAATTGGAATTACCAGCAGGTGTTGATATAGAGATCAAAACCTGATTTTGGCTGGTAGCTGGAGATAAAAAATGGCTGGTTTAATCGGAAAAAAAATTGGAATGATGCGCATTTTTGACGAAGAGGGTAACATTGTTTCCGTATCTGTTGTGGAAGCAGGGCCTTGTTACGTTACCCAAATCAAGACAAACGAAAATGACGGCTATGAAGCGGTTCAACTGGGATATGATCATAAAAAAGAGAAAAATATGACTAGCCCTGTTTTAGGACATTTGAAGAAAAACAACGTTCCGCCGGTAAGAAAATTGAAAGAATTTACTTCTTATATGGGCAAGGAAGTCAAATTGGGGGATACTGTAACAGTAGAAATATTTGAGCCCGGTGAATTTGTGAAAGTTACCGGATTAAGTAAGGGCAAGGGTTTTACAGGAGTGGTCAAACGGCATGGTTTCCGCGGTGGCCCTAAGACGCATGGTCAATCGGATCGTCTTCGTGCGCCGGGGTCTTTGGGACAAAGTTCTGACCCGTCGCGAGTTTTTAAAGGCGTGAAAATGGCAGGACATTCCGGAAATACTAAGGTGACCGTTTCTGGCTTAAAGATCGTCAAGATTGATAAAGAGAATAATCTATTGTTTATCGAGGGCGCCGTCCCAGGTGCGCGAAATAATTACCTTGAAATCCATAAAGGATAATTTAGAGGATACGCTGAATTATGAACCTGCAAGTTTTGAAAAAAGATGGAAAACCTTCTACTCAGAAAATAAAGTTGAATCCGAATGTGTTTGAAGCTGAAACAAACGATCATGTGGTTTACTTGTCCGTTAAGGCTTATTTAGCCAACCAGCGCCAGGGCACCAATAGTGTTAAGAATCGCGCAGATGTATCGGGCGGTGGCGCAAAACCTTTTCGTCAGAAAGGGACGGGTCGCGCGCGCCAGGGAACGATTCGATCACCCCACATGGTTGGTGGAGGACGTGCTTTTGGTCCTAAACCCAGGGACTATCGAATGAGCCTACCCAAAAAAGTTAAGCAGGCGGCTCGCAAATATGCGCTGACCTATAAAGCGCGGGACAAAAAGATTTTTGTTGTAGAGGATTTTAAATTTGATGAGCCTAAGACTCGTGATTTTGTGGATTTATTGAAGAAAATGGGGATCGAAGACAGCAAGGTTCTGTTTTTAACCGCTGAGCATGATATGAATTTGTACAAGTCTGCGCGGAATGTTCCTTACATGGTTGTACAAAAATCGCCTGAATTTTCAATCTACGACGTATTGAATGCCGATGTAGTCGTTTTTCAAAAAGGGGCATTAGAAACAGTTAACGAGGTGTTGGACAATGAGAGATCATAGAGAGATTATTCTTGAACCAATATTGACCGAGAAAGCTCTGCGCTTGAAAGATGAGAAAAATCAGTATGTTTTCAAAGTAAAGGATAATGCCAATAAAATTGAGATCAAACAAGCTTTGGAAAAAAGGTTTGAAATCAATGTCAAAACAGTAAGAGTAATGAATGTGAGCGGAAAAATGAGGCAGCGATTTACCAAAACCGGAAAAGTTTCCGGTTATACTTCCGGTTACAAAAAGGCTGTAGTAACCCTTGAAGAGGGTAGCAAGTTGGATTTTATGGAAAATTTGTAGAATAGGTTTGGAGATTTTCAATGGCGCTAAAAAAATACAAACCAACGACGCCCGGGCTACGATTTAGAACCGATACGGTGCGGGAGGATCTTTCTAAGAAAGAACCAGAACGTTCTCTGGTTGGTTCGATGAAAAAATCCGGCGGCCGCAATAACCAAGGGCGAGTAACCAGTTGGCAACGAGGCGGCGGACACAAACGCCGGTATCGAATAATTGATTTCAAAAGGAATAAATATGACATACCTGCGAAGGTCAAAAGCATAGAATACGACCCGAATCGCAGTGCCCGAATTGCTTTGTTGTTTTACGCCGATGGAGAGAAACGATATATTCTGGCCCCCGACGGACTTAAAGTGGGTGATACCTTAATGGCGGGTGAAACTGCTGAAGTTGGCGTTGGCAACGCTATGCCTCTGGCCAAAATTCCTCTCGGAATGGCGCTTCACAACATTGAAGTCTTTCCCGGAAGGGGTGGCCAGGTTGCGAGAAGTGCTGGTTCCTACGTCCAATTGCTAGCAAAAGAAGGGGATTATGCCTTGCTCAAAATGCCGTCAGGGGAAATTCGAAGATTCCGGATGAATTGTTATGCCACCATCGGGCAAGTAGGAAATATTGATCATGTTAACGTTTCCCTTGGTAAAGCGGGCCGTTCTCGTTGGTTAGGTCGGAGACCACATGTGCGGGGCGTAGCCATGAATCCCATAGATCATCCCATGGGAGGAGGAGAAGGGCGTTCCTCCGGAGGACGACATCCGTGTTCGCCGTGGGGGCAATTGTCAAAGGGTTTAAAAACCCGCAAAAAGCATAAACAGTCAGATAAACTTATTGTAAAACGTCGTTAGGTTGAGGTGCTATGTCACGATCGTTAAAAAAAGGTCCCTACATTGACCAGAAGTTGTACGACAAGATTCAGAAGTTAAATGAATCCGGGCAAAAAAAAGTGATCAAAACGTGGGCCCGAAGGTGTACTATTCCGCCCGAATTTGTCGGAAATACCATTGCTGTTCATAATGGGATAAAATTTATTCCGGTATATATTACGGAAAATATGGTAGGTCATAAACTGGGCGAGTTTGCACTAACGCGTACCTTTCGGGGGCACGCCGGCAAATTGGCTGAAAGAACAACAAAAATAAAAGAATAAAAAAGCGACGAGCGTCAAATGGAAGCAACAGCAAAAGAGAAGTATATAAGAATGTCGCCAACCAAGATGCGCAGAGTTTTGTCTTTAGTGAAAAACAAGAGCGTGGAGGAGGCGCTTAATATTCTTGAGTATACCCCTAAACGCGCCGCGACTGTTCTGAGAAAAGCAATACAGTCAGCATCCGCAAATTATTTTGCCAGTGAAAATGCGCCCAAAGTTACGCCGGGCGATGTTTTCATTAAGCAGATTCGGGTCGATGGGGGTCCGGTGTTACGCAGATTTCGTCCCATGTCTATGGGGAGAGTCGGCCGGATACGGCGAAGAACCAGTCACCTAACGATCGTTATTGAAGACAAAGAATAAATTGTAACGGAGGATACACTTGGGTCAGAAAACAAATCCGGTTGGTTATCGGTTGGGATTTATTAAGACATGGAATTCACAGTGGTTTGATGAGAAGGATTTCTCAAAAAAATTGAATGAGGACTTATTGATCCGCCGCTATATCAAAAGAAGGATGGCGGATGGCGCTGTCTCCAAAATTGAAATTGAGCGCACCGCCAAGAAGATCGTAGTGACCGTACATACTGCGCGTCCGGGGGTTGTAATCGGGAAAAAGGGGGCCGAAGTCGATCTCTTGAAAGAAGAGTTGAAAAAACTCTTACAGAAGAAAGACATACAGATAAATATTAATGAGATTAAGCATCCCGAAGTGGATTCATTTTTAGTGGCGCAAAACATTGCCCGGCAGCTTGAAGGAAAAGTATCTTTCCGCCGCGCCATGAAGCGGTCAATTACTTCGGCTATACGTTTAGGGGCAGAAGGAATCAAGATTGTTTGCTCCGGACGATTGGGCGGTGCCGAAATGGCAAGAACCGAAAGCTACAAAGAGGGAAGGATTCCTCTGCAGACACTGCGTGCAGATATTGATTATGCCACCTTTACCGCCATCACAACCTATGGGTGTATTGGTGTAAAAGTCTGGATATACAACGGCGAAGTTATAGGGCATAAATCGTGAGGAGAATGAGCCAATGTTAATGCCGAAACGGATAAAATATCGCAAACAACAGCGCGGCCGCATGAAAGGAAAAGCTGTTCGGGGAAGCAGTATCGCATATGGAAAATACGGTTTGAAAGCGCTTGAACCTCACTGGGTAACCAGCCGCCAGATTGAAGCGGCTCGAATAGCCATGACCCGTTACATCAAAAGAGGGGGTAAAGTCTGGATCCGAATTTTCCCTGATAAACCGGTTACGAAGAAGCCTGCCGAAACGCGGATGGGTAAAGGGAAGGGCGCCCCGGAATACTGGGTAGCTGTGGTAAAGCCGGGAAGAGTCATGTTTGAAATTGAAGGGGTTTCTGAGGAGATTGCACAGGAGGCCATGCGCTTGGCAGCTCACAAGTTGCCGATCAAAACAAAGTTTGTCAGCAGAAGAGGAGCCGAGTAAGCAAAAATGAAAACTCACGAATTGAGAAATCGAACTGTAGATGAATTGAATAATATGTTGGAAGATTACCTGGACGAATTGGCCAATTTACGCATTCAGAAGGCGACTCACCAGTTGGTAAATCCCAGTCGCTTTAGAATTGTGAAGAAAGATATCGCACGAATCAGGACGCTTCTGCGCGAATATAAATTGGGCATTTCAAAACCCGCATTGGAAGCTAAAGAGTAGGTGGTTTTATTGATGGAAAGAGGCAAACAAAAATCGAGAGTTGGTTTAGTTGTGAGCAATAGTATGGATAAGACTATCGTTGTTGCGGTAGAACGGCTGGTTAAACATGGTTTTTATAAGAAGTATATAAAAAGGACAACCAAGTTTAAAGCGCATGATAATGGAAATGAGTGTCAGGTGGGTGACAAGGTGAAAATTATAGAAACCAGGCCGCTAAGCAAAACCAAACGATGGCGGTTACTTGAAATCGTCGAAAAAGCGAAGTAGGCTGCAGAGGTTGTTATCATGATACAGGAAAATACACGGTTAAATGTTGCGGATAATTCAGGCGCACGAAGAGTTCAATGTATTCGAATTTTAGGCGGGTCGAAAAAAAGATATGGTTCCGTTGGGGATATAATTGTTGTATCGGTTAAAAATGCAATTCCCAATTCTCAAATAAAAAAAGGACAAGTATCTCGGGCCGTTATTGTTAGAACCAAAAAAGAAATTCGTCGGGACGACGGCTCCTATATCAGGTTTGATGAGAATGCCGCAGTGCTGCTAGATACTGCCGGCGAGCCCGTGGGAACTCGTATATTCGGTCCCGTAGCCAGGGAATTACGCGACAAGGATTTTATGAAGATTATTTCATTAGCTCCCGAGGTGCTATAAATGAAGAAAGTTAGAAAGAACGACAGCGTTTTAATTATCAGTGGTAACGACCGTGGCAAAAAGGGAAAGGTACTTAAGGTGTTTCCAAAGAGGGATAGAATTATTGTTGAAGGCGTGAATTTAATTAAAAAACACACACGTCCTACGCAACAATTGCCACAGGGTGGAATTATCCAGAAGGAAGCTCCAATACATATATCAAATGTAAAAGTGATAGCGCCCAAGACAAATATCCCCACCCGAATTGGAATTAAAATACTAAAAGATCGTAGCAAGGTAAGATTTGCCAAACACGAAGATTGTGACGGCGAAGAAATCATTTAGCAAGGTTTATAGCGATGAAAGATTACGTACCAAGATTACTGGGAAAATATAGAAAAGAGATCATTCCGTCATTAATGAAAAGGTTTGGTTATAAAAACGTGATGGAAGTACCGCGTTTGGAAAAGATTACCCTGAACATGGGGGTAGGGGAAGCAGTTCTTGATCCCAAAGTGTTGGATCATGCTATAGAGGATCTGACCATCATCGCAGGTCAAAAACCGGCAGTAACAGCAGCAAAGAAATCCATTTCGAATTTCAAATTGCGGTCCGGAATGAAAGTCGGTTGCCGGGTGACCCTTCGTGGATTGCGAATGTATGAATTTTTGGATCGTTTAATCAGCTTAGCCATTCCACGGATCAGGGATTTTCGGGGGCTGCCGGATAAGTCATTTGATGGACGGGGGAATTACTCGATGGGAACGAGGGAACAAATCATTTTCCCGGATATCAATGTTGATAAGATAGATAAAATTCGCGGTTTGAATATCGCTTTTATCACATCGGCGGAAAATGATGAAGAAGCTTATGAATTGCTGAAGGCATTTGGAATGCCGTTTAAAAGGTAAATGAAGGAGAAAATTGGTGGCAAAAAAAGCATTAATTGCTAAAGCAAAAAAGAGAAAAAAATTTAAAGTGAGGGAATATCATCGCTGTGAGCGTTGCGGACGTGCCAGGTCTTATTATCGTAAATTCGGCTTGTGCCGGCTATGTTTTCGAGAGCTGGCAAACAAGGGAGAGATCCCCGGCGTTACAAAAGCGAGCTGGTAATATTTAGGAGAATTTTATGAGCATGACAGATCCCATTGGTGATTTTTTAACACGAGTTAGAAATGCTATTATGGCCAAACATAGGATGGTGGATATCCCTTCCTCGAAGTTGAAAATGAAGATGGCGCATATCTTGTATGAACAAAAGTTTATCAGGAACTACATTATAATTGAGGATGGTAAACAAAATATTCTCAGAATATTCCTGAAATACGATAAGAGTGGTGCCCCACTGATAAATGAACTGAAAAGAGTTAGCACACCCGGACGACGCCATTATGTTGATCTGGAGCATTTGCCTCGAGTTAAGAATAACACCGGGATAGCCATTTTGAGCACTTCCAAGGGGGTAATGACGGAACGAGAGGCGCGCAAAAGTAATGTCGGTGGAGAGGTGCTTTGTCATATCTGGTAGAAATTATGAGTAAGGAGTAAGATTGTGTCACGTATAGGAAGATTACCTATTCAAATCCCTGAGCAGGTCGAGCTAAAAATTGAAAAAGGTACGATTTCAGTAAAGGGACCAAAAGGGGAATTAAAACAAAAATATGATACCGGCTTAAAACTTGAGCAGGAAGAGAACAAACTGCTCGTGAAGCGGCCGTCCGACGATCGAAAATGGAGATCGTTGCACGGTTTAACGCGAACGTTAATTAATAATATGGTTTTGGGTGTTGATAAAGGATACCGCAAATCGCTTGTTATCGAGGGTGTGGGATTTAAAGCAGAAAAGAAAGGGAAGTTTTTGGTCTTATCCCTTGGATACTCTCATTTGATTTATCTTTTACCTCCTGAAGGAATATCCATCGACTTGAATTCACCCAATCAAATTGTTGTTTCGGGCATCGATAAAGTTTTGGTTGGTTCTATTGCGGCCAAAATAAGATCATTTCGTCCGCCGGAACCTTACAAGGGTAAAGGAATTCGGTACGAGGATGAAGTAATAAGACGTAAGGCTGGTAAAACTGCTGGATAATAAAAAATTTTAAAGAGTTACGATCATGAAGTCTAAGAAGAGAAGAAAAACACAAATCATTGGAACTGCGGAAAGACCGCGTCTGGTGGTTTACCGAAGTCTTAAATACATTTATGGACAAATTGTGGATGATTCGAAAGAGAAAACTATTCTCACAGCTTCCAATCTGAGTAAAGAGCTCAAGAAAGACACAAGTAAAGCTAAATCCAAAATTGAGTCCAGCAAAAAGGTTGGAGAGCTCATTGCCAAAATGGCTTTGAAGAAGAAGATAAAAAGGGTCGTCTTTGACCGTAATGGATATAAATATCATGGACGCGTAAAAGCGTTCGCAGAAGGCGCCCGCGAAGGTGGATTGGATTTTTAATAACGAAAGAGGTAATTGTGACTGAAAAAGTAAATCCATTTGAATTAGATCTTAAGGACAGAGTTGTATATATAAACCGTGTCGCTAAAGTTGTGAAAGGCGGCCGTCGGTTTAGCTTTAGCGCCATTGTGGTTGTCGGCGACGGAAGCGGACATGTGGGCGTTGGGCTGGGAAAAGCCAATGAAGTAGTTAATGCAATTACCAAAGCTACTGAGAAAGCAAAGAAGGAAGTTATTCGAATTGACTTAACCGGTGGAACGATCCCATACCCCATTTACGGGAAATACGGCGCAGGAAGGGTTGTGCTAAAACCGGCATCACCCGGTACCGGCGTTATCGCCGGAGGTCCGGTACGGGCAATCTGCGAAGCAGTCGGGATTAGGGATATTCTGACCAAAATCCTCGGCTCTGCGAATGCGCACAGTGTGGTGAAAGCGACCATGGAAGCGCTTAAGAAATTGGAAGATCCAATGAAAATTGCGCGCCGGAGGGGGATAACTTTAAGAGAACTCTACACCGCTTAATTTTGAGCAGGTTAAATCATGGCAAAACAAAAACAAAAATCGTTAAGAATTACTCAAATCAGAAGTCTGATCGGTCAAAAACCTAATCATAAGAAAACCATTGAGGCACTGGGTTTAAAAAGGATCAGACATACTGTAATTAAGATTGATACACCACAGATTCGTGGAATGATCAATAAGGTTGTTCACATGGTAGAAGTTGAGGAAGTTGAGTAATAGAAAGAGGATTATGAGATGGATTTAGGTTCTTTAAAAAAGGCTCCCCGTTCCGGCAAAAATACCAAGCGGATTGGTCGCGGTCAGGCTTCGGGTACCGGAGGCACAGCCGGACGAGGGCATAAGGGTCAACGGTCACGATCCGGCTCTAAAAAACGTTCCTGGTTTGAAGGCGGACAGATGCCGATCCAGAGAAGATTACCCAAATTCGGATTTCATTCCTACGGGAAAATATCCTACCAAGTGGTAAATGTCGGAAGTTTGGATAAGATTGGTAAGGAGTCCGAAATCAACCCGGAGATATTACAGAAAGCGGGGCTGGTAAAAAAAACCGATCACCCGATCAAACTTTTGGGTAATGGCGATTTAAAAGGAAAAATTAATGTCAAGATCCATGCAATCAGCAAATCGGCAAAAGAAAAAATTGAAAAATCGGGAGGATCGGTTACGCTGCTATGATTGAAACCTTTCGCAATATTTTCAAAATTAATGACCTGCGGAAAAGGATACTCTTTACAGTTATGATGCTGGCAATTTGCCGAATCGGTACTTTTATTGTTACGCCGGGCATAAATACAATAGTTCTCGCTGATAAAATGCGGGAACTGTCAGGAACATTATTCGGACTTTACGACTTGTTCGCCGGGGGAGCATTTAGTAAAGCGGCTGTGTTTGGAATGGGAATTATGCCTTATATCAGCGCCTCAATTATTTTGCAGTTGTTGGGCGCAGTTATTCCGTACTTTCAACGGCTGCAAAAGGAAGGCGAAGAAGGAAGAAAGAAAATCACTCAGTATACCCGTTATGGAACGATGTTAATTTCATCCATGCAGGCATTTGGGGTTGCAATTTTTCTGGAGAGCATTGATGTGGTCATCAATCCCGGAATGGGCTTTCGTTTCATGACCATGGTCTCGATGGCATCCGGCACCATGCTGCTGATGTGGCTTGGAGAGCAGATTGACGAGCGGGGAATCGGTAATGGGATATCACTTATCATTTTCATCGGAATCATTGCATCCCTGCCGAGCGCGATAAAGGAAGAATGGATACAATTTCAATCGGATAACCGGGCTTTATTAACGGAACTGTTCCTGATGGCATTGGCTTTTGGAATTGTCGCGGCCCTGGTTGTTCTTACCCAAGCTCAGAGAAAGATTCCGGTTCAGTATGCGAAAAGAGTCGTGGGGCGAAAAGTTTACGGCGGGGTAAATACCCATTTTCCGCTCCGCGTAAATACCGCGGGCGTGATGCCCATTATTTTTGCACAGGCAATCATGTTTGTTCCAAGTACCGTTTTTGCCTTTTTGCCGGATAGTGATTTTATCATAACCATTCAACGTTTTTTTGCATTCGATCATTGGTTCTACTGGTTGGTTTATGGGACTCTAATAATTTTCTTTACTTATTTTTATACCGCCATTATCCTGAATCCCGTGGACGTTGCGGATAATCTTAAAAAACAAGGCGGTTTCATACCGGGTGTTCGTCCGGGGAAAAAGACGGCAGAGTTTCTTGATTCTATTTTGACCAGAATTACCCTGCCCGGGTCAATAGCTCTTGCAATTGTGGCGATTCTTCCATACTTACTGGTCAAGACCTTTAACATTTCGTATAATTACGCCTCCTTTTTTGGGGGCACGGGGTTGCTGATTATTGTTGGCGTTGCGTTAGATTTTATTCAGCAGGTTGAAAGTCATTTATTCATGCGGCATTATGAGGGGTTTTCCCGAACCGGACGTATCCGGGGGAGAAGGTAACTCGGCATAAATGATTACCATAAAGAATGAGGGTGAATTGGAACTAATGCAGATTAGTTCCACTATTGTTGCCGAGACATTTGAATTTGTTGGATCTTTGATAAAGCCGGGAATTAGCACAGAATATTTGGACGAGCAAATCGCCAAATTCATTAATTCTAAAAATGCCCGTCCGGCGTTTAAAGGCTTGTACGGATTCCCGGGAAATGCTTGTATATCGATTGATGAAGAAGTTGTTCACGGCATTCCCTCTCCGCAGCGGATTCTGAAGGAGGGACAGATCGTCAGCATTGATATTGGCGCAGAATACAGAGGATTTTATGGCGACGCGGCTTATACTTTTCAGGTTGGTGAAATAGGGGAAGAGAAAAAACGGCTGCTGAAAATTACGTGGGAATCGCTGTTTAAGGGAATTGCACAAGCATATGAAAACAATCGAGTGCAGGATATTTCTAACGCCGTTCAGAATTTCGCGGAGTCTCATGGATATTCGGTAGTAAGGGAACTGGTAGGGCATGGAATTGGCAAGGCCCTACACGAGGATCCGCAGGTTCCCAATTATGGGAAACCGGGTCGGGGCCCACAGCTAAAGATCGGGATGACCTTAGCAATTGAACCTATGATAAACGTAGGAGGCGCAAAAGTCTTTACAAAACCGGATGGCTGGACAATTGTTACGGCGGATGGAAAGCCGTCGGCTCATTTTGAGCACACGGTTCTGATTAATAGTAAAGAGCCTAAAATTTTAACGAAGCATAATTTAACACCTTGAGAAACAATTTTGGCAAAAGAACAACCGATTGCTGTAGATGGAATTATTAAAGAAACATTGCCGAATGCCACTTTTCGCGTGGAATTGGAAAGCGGGCATGAAGTCTTGGCGCATGTTTCCGGAAAAATGAGGATGCATTTTATCAAGATATTGCCGGGTGACAAGGTAAAATTAGAATTATCCCCTTATGATTTAAGCAGGGGACGCATTACTTATCGATACAAATAGAATTCTTGATCGAGAGGTTCATTTTGAAAGTACAGACGTCAGTTAAGAAGCGTTGTGAGAGTTGTAAGATTATCCGTCGTAGGGGAGTAGTACGCGTAATTTGTAAAAAGAATCCTCGCCACAAACAAAGGCAAGGATAGGAGGAAATTTTGGCACGAATTGTTGGTGTTGATTTACCAAAGACAAAACCGGTTGGAATAGCCCTAACCTATATTTTTGGGATCGGGCGCACCAATGCTCTGAAAATCTGTGAAGAGGCCGGTGTGAATCCGCAAACGCGGGTCAATGATCTAAATGATGATGAAGTAAAACAAATTCGCAACAGTATTCAACAAAACCATAAAGTTGAAGGCGCCCTGAAAGCCGAGATCAACATGAACATCAAGCGGCTGATTGATATCAATTGCTACCGCGGCGTGCGTCATAAAGTCGGGTTGCCGGTAAACGGTCAAAGAACCCGCACGAATGCCCGCAACCGCAAGGGGCGCAGAAGAATAGCAGGCAAGAAACGCAAATAAATATTTTATAGGAGGATCCATCTTTGGCAAAAAGAGGTCGACCCGCTCGCAAGAAAAAGGAGAAAGTGGATGCACATGGCGTTGCCCATATCAGATCGACTTTCAATAATACAATTATAACCATCTCCAACCAAAATGGAGATGTGATCAGTTGGGCGAGCGCGGGAAAGGTAGGGTTTAAAGGATCGCGGAAAAATACACCTTTCGCTTCACAAATGGCGGCGGAAACGGCTGCAAAAGAGGCGATTGATTTGGGTTTGCGACAGGTAGACGTGGAAGTAAAAGGACCGGGCGCTGGCAGGGAAGCAGCAATTCGTTCCCTTCAGGTTGCTGGCTTGGAAATTCTTTCCATTAAGGATGTTACACCAATTCCGCATAACGGCTGCCGGCCTCCCAAGAAACGCAGAGTATAATTTTTAATGAATGGAGAAAGTAATTAATGGCTCGATATAGTGGACCAGTATGTAAACATTGCCGACGGGAAGGAGAAAAGCTCTTTCTCAAAGGTTCGCGTTGTCTTTCTGCTAAATGCTCTTTTGAAAAGCGCTCTTATGCACCGGGGCAACATGGCATGAGTAGACGGTCAAAACTATCCGAATACGGTGTACAGTTGCGAATGAAGCAGAAAGTGAAACGAATCTACGGATTATTGGAAGCCCAGTTCCGATCCTATTATGAAAAATCCACCCGGCAAAAGGGCGTTACCGGAGAGAATCTCTTGCGAATGCTTGAAAGCAGATTAGATAATGTGATTTACCGCCTTGGGTTTGCACCTTCCAGGAAATCCGCCCGGCAGATGGTATTGCATGGTCATTTCTTAGTCAACGGCAGGTACGTGAACGTTCCCTCCTATATTATGAGGGCCGGCGATATTGTTGCCGTGAGGGAGAAAAGCCGCAAGATGCCTTTAATACATGAGACCATGCGCAGGATCAAAGATGACGTTCTGGTTCCGTGGCTTCGTCTGGATAAAGCCAAAATGGAAGGCGAGTTTCTCGATCTTCCCAATCGGCAGGATATTCCTATTGATGTACAGGAAAACCTGATCGTCGAGCTTTATTCTAAATAATTAATGTAAACAATTAAAAACTAAATTTGGTGACCTATGAATTGGCTAAATATGTTAATGCCCGAAAGTGTCGAGTTGGATGAATCTACTTATTCGACCACTTTTGGCAGATTTATTGTTCAACCTCTTGAGAGAGGATTTGGGGTAACCCTTGGTAATTTATTCAGAAGAGTGCTTCTTTCTTCTATTCAGGGAGCGGCAATTACGGCAATCAAACTAAATGGCGTTCAACACGAATTCTCAACCATTGAAGGTGTTGAGGAAGATCTAACCGATGTCATTCTAAATCTAAAAGAAGTGCGGATCAAACTTCTTAATAAGCGGCCGGATAAAGTCTCCATTCATGTAAAAGGACCGGGGGAGTTTAAGGCCTCGAATATTGAAGAAAGTACAACCGATTTTGAAGTGCTGAATCCGGATTTGCATATTGCAACCCTGAATAAAGAAGCGGATTTCGATTTGGAAATTCGAGTGGGAAAAGGACGCGGTTATGTTACTGCTGAAGATAATAAACCTCTGGAGGCGTCCATCGGATTAATTCCCATCGATGCAATCTTTTCTCCGATTCAGAATGTGAAGTTTGAAATCGAAAATGTCCGGGTCGGACAACGAACCGATTATGAAAAACTGATTCTGGAAATTCAAACCGATGGTAGTATTACTCCGGATGATGCATTGACTTATGCGGGCAAGATAATTAAAGATCATGTCCAATTGTTCATCAACTTTGATATTGAGCCTGAGGAAGAAGAAGCACAGGAAATTGATGAGGAAGTGCTCAGAATTAAGAAATTAATGAAGATGAATGTGGATGAGCTTGAGCTATCCGTTAGGTCCCATAATTGTCTTAAAAATGCCAATATCAAAACGATTGGGGATCTTGTCCGGCTCGATGAATCAGAACTCTTAAAATTCAGGAATTTTGGAAGGAAATCATTACAGGAAATTCAAGAGATTCTTGAAAGGAAAGGTCTGTATTTCGGCATGGAAGTGGACAAATACCTCAAAAGCGAAGACTAATTGAATTAACACGGAGTATATTATGCGGCATCGAAAAAAAGTAAAAAAGTTGGGGAGAACAGCGAGTCATCGCCGGGCAACCTTAAGAAATATGGCGACAGCCTTGATCAATCACCATCAAATTAAGACAACGCTTGGCAAAGCCAAAGCCGCCCGCAGCTATGTTGAAAAACTGATTACAACCGGAAAGAAAGATTCCGTTCATGCGCGCAGACAGGCTTTTAAATTATTACAAAATCGTACGCTGGTAAAGAAACTGTTTGACGAAATTGCCCCCAGTTTTTCCGATAGGAATGGCGGGTATACCCGGGTTGTGAAGTTAGGGCCTCGAACCGGTGACGGTGCGGAAATGGCCGTCTTGCAATTGGTGGGATTTGAACAGTTGATTATCGATGAACAAGAAAAACAGAAACAGAAGCGAAAAGAGCGGGTGGAGAAGAAAAAAGCAAAAGAAGCGGAGGAAGCCGAAGCCGCTGAGGTGGTAACTGAAGAACCGGTAGAGAAAGAAAAGGAAAAGGAAGAGAAAGAGGCCAAGAAGAAAGCCACGGAAGAAAAGAAGGAAGCCAAAGAGGAGAAACCAAAAGAGGCCAAGGCTAAGAAGCCGAAGAAGGAAACAAAACCGGCAAAGGCAGAGGCGAAGAAGAAAGAGGCCAAAAGCAGCAGCAAAAAGAAAACAGAAAAGAAAAAGGAAGACAAAGAATAATTTAACTTTTGACTAAAAGAGTAATTTTCTCAGGCATCCCGACACGTTGGGATGCCTTTTTTGTTTGTAGAAAGATTTTTGCTTTCCCGGGCTTTTCATTTAGATTATGAGGTATTAATTAAGTCATGAGAACTATACCTTCATGAAGCAGATTCTTCTGATTTCAGGTTTTTTACTGCATGTAATCTTCACAATTATTTTTGCGGAACCCCCTTCAGACGATTCTACGTCGGACCTAAATTCAACTTTTGGAGGGGCCGGTCGCGGTCTATGGGTTATACGGCATGATATTACTTCTCCGGCAAGTATCGATTCGATAATCGCGATTGCCAACCGCTACGGATTTTCCGATTTGTTTGTTCAAATTCGGGGAAGGGGGGATGCCTATTACAATAGCTCTTATGAACCTAAGGCGGAAGGATTGGATGCCGATTTCGATCCGCTGGCATATATCATCAGCAACAAGGGAAATAACCACTTTAGAATTCATGCCTGGATAAATGTATTTTATTTATGGAGCAGCGACAGCCTTCCAGAATCGGAACGGCATCTGTTGAATCAGAAGCCGGAGTGGATTGTGTACCCAGCAAGTGCTCCTCCCAATAGTACGTTGTCTCAAAGAAAGGGCGATTCGGAAGGACTGTACAACTCTCCGCTTCTTCCTGAGGTGCAAGCCTACATCCTGAAAATTGTTGATGACATTCTTTCCAAATACGACATTGACGGCATCCACCTGGATTACATCCGTTTCCCTGGTCGAGATTTTGATTTTCATCCCTGGGTGAGGCGTCAGTTTCAAAAATCATATATTTTAGACCCCCTCGAATTTAAGAACGATAAGGAAAACTTTGTTCAAAAGTACAGCTATAGTGGATATGAATTATATTTTGACCGCTGGGGCAGGTTTTTGCGGAACGGGTTGTCGGATTTTGTCAAAAGGCTTTCAAGAAAAGTGCGCAATCGAAATTCACACATAATCATATCGGCGGCCGTGAAAGCGGATTTGGTAATTGCCCACTTGAATTTTTACCAGGAGTGGGATCAGTGGCTAAAAGAAGGATGGATTGATTGGGCGATTCCTATGAACTATGCAACGGATAATGCAACCTTTATTTCACGGATCAGGAATATGCTCAATAACGGGCTGATGGAGAAATTGTGGATGGGTGTCTCCCTTTATAACCAGACTGAGAATTCGGCCATTGATAAAATCCGGGCGGTGAGGGAGTTATCCTTAAGTGGATTTGTATTGTTTTCGTACAAACAGTTCCAGCAAAACAAACGACTGCAAAATTTATATATGCATGAAGTTATTAAAAACGGGAGCAAATGATATGAATGTTGAAATTCATGCCCCGCGAGGGAATAAACTCTCCTGTAAGGGCTGGCACCAGGAAGCTGCCATGAGAATGCTGATGAATAATCTAGATCCGGAGGTGGCTGAAAAACCGCAGGAATTGATTGTCTATGGCGGATCAGGAAAAGCAGCCCGTAATTGGGATGCATTTGAAGCGATTGTGAATTCCCTCAGGGAGTTGGAAAATGATGAAACCCTGCTGGTTCAGTCCGGCAAGCCGGTTGGGATTTTCAAAACACATTCTTACTCTCCGCGGGTGTTGATTGCCAATTCAAACCTGGTGGGAAACTGGGCGAATTGGGAAGTGTTCAGGGAATTGGAGAAGAAGGGACTGATCATGTATGGACAAATGACCGCAGGCAGCTGGATTTACATCGGAACGCAGGGAATTTTGCAGGGCACCTATGAGACGTTCGCTGAAATTGCGCGCAAAAAATATAATGGTGATCTTGCCGGCACCTTAACACTGACTGCCGGTTTGGGCGGAATGGGCGGCGCCCAGCCTTTAGCAGTTACGATGAACAATGGCGTTGCAATAATTGTTGAGGTAGATGAGAACCGCATCGACCGAAGACTGCAAACCAAATATCTGGATCGGAAAGCCAAGACAATCAAGGAAGCTGTGCACATGGCCAACAATGCCCGAGCGAAAAAAGAATCACTTTCAATCGGATTGCTTGGTAATGCGGCGGATGTTTTCCCGGAGATTGTTGCCATGGGGATCATGCCCGACATTGTGACCGACCAGACCTCCGCACACGACGAATTGGGCGGCTATGTCCCTGCGGGAATTGCCTATCAGGAAGCGCTGGAACTGCGGAAAACGAATCCAGAGAAATATATTAAGATGGCTTATGATTCCATGGCGAAACACTGCCGGGCAATGCTGGAGCTGCAGCAGATCGGCGCGGAGGTATTTGACTACGGCAACAACCTGCGGGCGCAGGCGCAAAAGGCAGGGGTGAAGAATGCTTTCGACTATCCCGGATTTGTCCCGGTCTATATCCGCCCCTTATTTTGTGAAGGCAAGGGCCCGTTCCGCTGGGCGGCTCTCTCCGGTGATCCCGAAGATATATACCGTACCGACGAACTGGTGAAAGACCTCTTTCCCGAAGATAGACCGCTGATGCGCTGGATCGATATGGCGCACGAGAAGGTGGCGTTTCAGGGTCTGCCCTCGCGAATTTGCTGGTTAGGCTACGGGGAGCGGGAAAAATTCGGAATCGCGCTGAATGAATTGGTGAAGATTGGAGAAATAAAAGCTCCGGTAGTTATTGGCAGGGATCATTTGGATACCGGCTCCGTGGCTTCTCCAAACCGTGAAACCGAAGGGATGAAGGACGGCAGCGACGCCATCGCCGATTGGCCGCTGCTGAATGGCATGCTCAACGTGGCTTCCGGGGCATCGTGGGTATCCATGCATCACGGCGGCGGTGTAGGGATTGGCTACTCCCAACATGCCGGTATGGTAATGGTTGCCGACGGCACCGATGAAACTGCGCAGCGCATTAAAAGGGTGCTGACCAACGATCCCGGTATTGGCGTTGCCCGCCATGCCGATGCAGGTTACGAGGAGGCAATTGCCTTTGCAAAGAAGAAGGGGATTCAGATTCCGATGTTGAAATAGACGCGGATACTAATTTTTCTATACTTTCGTGATCGTTTTTTCCTATTATTAGATGAAAGTTACATTCTTGTCAGACTTTGTGAGGATTTAGGTCAATGACCAAAAATCGAATTTTAGAAATTCTGAAGAATCTTAAAGAGGAAGTTTCTGAAAACTATAAAGCCGAAATAAAAGGGATATTTGGTTCCTATGCACGTGAGGAACAAAACCAA